>CEVN01006133.1_pt1 | contig 23230 bp, 21 predicted proteins | sample 427041 | NCBI WGS metagenome assembly CEVN01 (sample SAMEA2623463, study PRJEB7988) | marine metagenome | biome: marine biome (ENVO:00000447); feature: surface water layer (ENVO:00002042); material: "saline water (ENVO:00002010), including plankton (ENVO:xxxxxxxx)" | depth 5 m
AGTTCAGCCATGCGCCAGGTGCATGGCTGGTCTGATGAGATCAGCCTGCGGCAGGGGCTTCAGGAGACACTGGCCTGGGTTGATGCCAATCTGGCCACCCTCAAGACCCTGCCCTGGAGCTACCAGCACAAGTCATGAAACTGCTCGTTACAGGTGGCTGCGGCTACAAGGGCTCGGTATTGATTCCCCTGCTGCTGGCCGATGGCCACAACGTGATCAGCATCGATACCCAATGGTTTGGCAATGCCCTGCCGGATCACCCCCGGCTTACCAACCTCAAGCTGGATGTGCGCGACACCGATGCCATCCCTCTAGATGGTGTGGAGGCCATCATTCATCTGGCCAACATCGCCAATGATCCAGCGGTAGAGCTCAACCCAACGTTGAGTTGGGAGGTGAACGTGCTAGCAGGTCAGCAGTTAGCTGATCGAGCTGTTCGAGCCGGCGTGAAGCAATTCATCTTTGCCAGCTCGGGCAGCGTCTATGGCGTCAAAGATGAACCTCAGGTCACCGAAGACCTGACTCTGGTGCCAATCTCGGTGTACAACAAAACTAAAATGGTGGCGGAGCGGGTGTTCCTCTCCTATGCGAATCAGATGCAAGTGCACTGCATCCGGCCTGCCACTGTATGTGGTTTATCGCCCCGCATGAGGCTCGATGTGAGCGTGAACATGCTCACTTACCAGGGGCTTAAGAACGGCAAAATCACCGTCTTTGGTGGCAAGCAAACCAGGCCAAACATCCATATTCAAGATATGGCCAATGTCTATCGCCATTTCCTTACCAATCCCGAGCTGCCATCTGGCTGTTACAACGCCGGTTTTGAAAATCTGCAGATACTCGATATTGCCGAACGTGTACAACAAGGGACTGGCGCTGAAATCGCAGTGAGCGAATCCAATGATCCACGCTCCTACCGCCAAGACTCCAGCAAATTACTGGAGACTGGTTTTCAGCCTCAATTCAGTGTTCAAAGCGCCATAGATGAAATCAGTACTGCTTACAAAAATGGAGAACTACCTGAAGGAGAGAATTGCTACACGGTGAAGTGGATGAAACATCTGCAACTTGAGGCCAATAGCTAACGCCATGGCAACCACTGCTGCTATTTCTGCTGAGGAACTCGCCCGGATTGCCCTCACCATCCGGCAACGCACGATAAAAACCTCAGCCCATGCCCGCATCCCCCACCTGGGCTCCTGCCTGTCCTGCGTTGAGTTGCTCACAGCGCTCTACTGGCAAGAACTAAAGCTTGATCCAAAAGATCCAGATGCGCCAAATCGAGACCGATTCGTGCTCAGCAAAGGTCATGGGGCACCAGTGCTATTTCAGGTGCTAGCAGAACGGGGTTTCTTCCCGGTTAAACGCCTTGGTGAATTTGGGCAACCCGGGAGTGTTTTCCACGAACACCCACCCAAACCCGGCTACATCCCTGGCGTGGAAGCTGCCACCGGATCACTGGGGCATGGATTACCTATGGCCCTTGGCATGGCCATTGCCCAACGCATCCAAGGCAGCGACAGCCGCTGCTACGCCCTTTTGAGCGATGGAGAATGCAATGAAGGGAGCATTTGGGAAGCCGCAATGTTTGCAGCCAGCCAGCAAGTGCATCACCTCACGGCAATTGTCGATTACAACAAGTGGCAAGCCACCGGTCGAAGCCAAGAGGTGATGGCCCTTGAACCGCTGGCGGCTAAGTGGGAAACCTTCGGCTGGCATAGCCAAGAGATTGATGGGCATGATCTAACAGCAATTAATCATGCACTCGCTGCAGCACGTGCAGAGACCAGCAAGCCAAGTGTGATCGTGGCCCACACGATTAAAGGCAAAGGCGTGTCATTCATGGAAGACGACAACAATTGGCATTACCGCACCCCCAACCCAGACGAGCTGGCTGCTGCACTAGCTGAACTCCAGGAGGTGCACCTGTGAGGAATGCCTTTGCCCGCGTGATGACTGACCTCGCCCAGGAGCGTAGCGATGTGTGCTTGCTCTCGGGTGATATCGGCAACCGGATGTTTGATCGCTACAAGGAAGTGGCGCCAACACGCTTCCTCAATTGCGGAATCGCAGAAGCCAACATGATGAGCATGGCGGCTGGCATGGCGCTGAGCGGCCTACGACCTGTTGTGTATACGATCACTCCGTTCACAACCACCCGCTGTCTGGAGCAAATACGCACAGGAGTCGCATATCATGAAGCTCCAGTGGTCATTGTTGGAACGGGATCTGGGCTCTCGTACGCGGAGCTTGGGGCAACCCATCACTCACTGGAAGATTTGGCCATCCTAAGGTGTATACCAAATCTACAAGTATGCGCACCATCGGATTCATTAGAGCTCAAATCACAGTTAAAAGAAGCAATAGACAAAGGAATCCCAACCTATATTAGAATTGGGAAAAAAGGCGAGCCAAACTTATTCGAAAACGAAAAAGAGCTTGGGATTGGAAAAGCAAACTTGATAAAACCAGGTGATGACATCATATTATTAGGCATAGGTCCTATTATCTCAGAGGGACTAAAAGCCAGGGAATTATTAATGTCGGAGGGGATAACTATGGCAGTTGCAAGCATGGGATCTGTTAAACCACTTGATACTAAGTTTCTGCGATGGTGCTTATCTAATAAATATAAGCACTGGATAACACTCGAGGAGCATCATGTCACTGGAGGCCTGGGATCAGCAGTTGTAGAATGGCTATCAACCCGGAGCGATCATTCTGTAAGTGTTAAAAGAATAGGAGTAGAAGATCAGTTCATTCATGAACTTGGACCACAAGCCTATGTACGAGAAAAGATAGGCCTAAGCAGTCAAAGCATAAAAAAATTGATTCAGGAACTATGACCTATCTAGGATTAGATTTAGACAATACATTAATCTCATATGACAAGCTGTTCTACAAACTTGCCAAAGAGAAAGGATTGATTGATCAATCAGTAAAAGAGAATAAAATATCTGTAAGAGATTTTTTGCGTGAAAAAGGTCAAGATGTATTATTCACAGAATTACAGGGTCAAGTGTACGGCCCAAGGATCATTGAAGCAGAACCATCTGACGGCATGCTAACAACGTTGAAACAATTGAAAAAATGGGAGATCAAGATGGCAATCGTTAGCCATAAAACTAGGTATCCAATCCGAGGCGAAAAACATGATCTACATAAATCCGCAATTAAATGGCTTCACGAAAATCAGTTTTTTAATAGCGACGGCCTGGACTTTTCAATGAACGACATTATCTTTGAAGAATCCAAAGAACAAAAGATCAAACGCATAAAGGAGAAAAACTTTGATTATTACATAGATGATTTGCCTGAAATAGTGGAAGCAATAAGTGACTTTACTAAGCCAATACTATATGATCCAAATAACAAGTACAAAAGCAGCACTCAATACTTAAAAATTAAAACCTGGGCTGAAACTATGTCGATATTCGGATAGTCATGAACTGCAGAGCGCAGATAATATTAGACGATCTGGGCATCATAACCAATAAGGTTAGCAAGTTAAGCGGCGGGATCAACAGCAATGCATTCAAAATAGAAACTAAATCAGGGGAGAACTATGTTTTAAAGATCTATCCTGTCGAAGACGTGAAGGAAACTACTAGAAATCGACAAGAAGCGGAAACTGATTTTCTATTATTAATGGATAGACTTGGAATTGATTGCATACCAAAACTAATACTTGCAAGCCATAAAGGAGGGTTTAGTTTGACAAGCTGGATAGAGGGAAATCACTTGACCAAAATTGACAATAGCAGTATTGATCAGATTAGTAAATTTATAGGTAAGCTAAACCCAGCTGATAGGATAAATTTACTAAGCAAAAGAATTGCGGCAGAACCATGTATATCGCTTGATCAGTACTGCAATAACATGAAGGTTAGAGTAACTAGGCTCATCAAAGCCAGAAAAGATGCAAATAAAATAAATACAGCTGCCGATGCTTGGATAAAAGAAAAATTAAAACCATATATTGATCGCGAGTTATCTGTAGTTTCAGGAAAGTCAGATTGCACACACTGGAAATGTGGAAGCCTAGGATGTTTTAACTCTCCTTCAGACGTAGGGATTCACAACACATTGGTAAGCCAGAATCGTTTATTTTTTATTGATTTTGAATATGCTGGACGAGATGACTTAAGTAAATTAGTGGCTGATTGGCAAATGCAGCCTAATTATGTATTTGACAGGGATCAAGAAGATTGTTTGTTGGAGCGAGTAACTAGTGAATTAAAATGCAATGATAGCTGGATAGAAAGGCTGAGAGACATAAAGCCATTAGTTAGGGCAAAGTGGTGTATGATTATGCTAAATCCCTATCTAAGTGGAGCGCTAAGCCAGCAGAGATTCAATAGTGTACTAAAGTATTTTGAGCATACGAAATGAGAGATGCGAGAAATCAACGAAATACTAAACTCATCAAATATTAGCCTGAATTATGATTTTGATTCAAAGTCAAGAAGGGCATTAGACAAATGCTGGTGGGTAGATTTATATAATATTCTGAAATTCAAGATTGATAAGATTGTAAGGGAAAGAAGAAAAAAATTGCTATACAAATTTATAAAAAATAAGCTGAAAAAAGGTGAAGCGATCAACCCCCATCTTATGACAGTTTATAGTGGAGAGTATTGGTTGCCGAAAGGGATAGGTGTATTTAAAGATGTGACCAGTCGGGTCAAAGAATTGATGGATGATAAAAGAACCAATGTTGGGTTTCTATATGAATCTGCACTTAAAGAATTTTATGCAGACCAGATTATCTTTGAAAGCCAAAACATTATTAACAATCGGTATAGCAATAAGCTAACGCCAATCTTTTTTGATTCTAATTTCTTATTTAATGGTGGACATCCGGCTGCCTTAGAAGAAACTCTAGATGTAATTATGCGGTACCAAACAAAGGAATTTTGCTGTTATTTTTTTGTGGACAGGCATATGGTTTTATTTCCAAGCCTGGCAAATCAAATTTTTCACAAGTATAAAAATTCGGTAGTGATTGATTGCACAGAAAAACCAATCAGATTTCCACACGCAAAAGAATTGTGGTTATTGTCGCAGCAATTAAAAGTGGAACGCGATTTATTCGAGATTTGCAGCAATATAGAAAGTGCAAATACATATGCATATAGAACGCCCTCTTTTTTTAATCCTTTTATTCATTGGATCCATAGCGATAAAAATTACCGGTTTCAAAAGGTAAAAAGCAGCTGGCTCTCAAAATATACAAAATCTGATTCACAAGAACTAGTAATCAACTATTTAAAGAAAGCAGGATGCATAAATCATGATTTCAAGAGATATGTTGTAATTCATTTAAGGAATGAGTATTTCTCAAAATGCATTAGAAACACTTTTGCTCCGATAGAGCGAAAAAAGCTACTAGAATCGATTACATCAAGTGGGATGGGAATAATAGTATTGGGAACTAACCGGTCAAGTGCTAAATATTCAAATGAAAGTATAGTTTATTTAGACGAATTTGGTTCAATACCTGATGACTTTCAAATACATGTGATCAGTGGCGCTGAGGCCTTTATAGGCTCTGCAAGTGGTATAACAACGATGACATACTGCACAAATACTCCATTGTTATTAATAGACATGCACAAACCATTTTTTGCGCACATACCACAGAGTGGCTTTAAAGTGTTGATGAAAAGAATTAAAACTACTAAGAAGGAGTTGCCTATATCTAGTTACTACGATACAGAGCCTGTTGAGTACTGGCACGAACAAAAAGCTGGCTTGCCATGGAGTCCTCTATTTGAGAAAAATTGCACATTGAATTGTGTTACTGATGAAAGCATTTTCAATGCTTTGATGGAATTATTGTCGAACAAAGACGAATACAACTCGTTTAATCGCAAACATAAATGTAGCATAAGCAAGGATTTTCAGTTTGACATAGATGAAATCAAGAGAAAATCACCAAGCTATCAAAGACGCAGTCCATTTTCAGTTTTTAGTAGTAGAGACTATGCACTAGCCAATTGGATTGGTAGCAGCGAGAGGAAGTAAAGCGCCAATCGAGTACTAGAAATAGCCTATATAAATGTGTAGCTTGGATGATTCAAAACAACCCAATAAAAATGAGTTTTTAAATTCCTTGAGGCGATAGTAAGTACAGCAGATTTAACTGGGTACAAGGAACTGTAGAATAAGCAGGTCTCTGGATCGAACAGGTTTTCAACGTTTGGCATGGCTCTTCTTGTACAGAAATATGGTGGAACTTCTGTTGGAAGCGTTGAGAGGATCAAAGCAGTAGCTAAACGCATCGCGGAAGATCGGGAAAACGGAAAGGAGTTGGTAGTTGTTGTCTCGGCAATGGGACATGCAACTGATGAGCTAACAGCGCTTGCGAGGGCGATTAGCTCACACCCGCCACAGAGGGAAATGGACATGCTGCTAGCTACTGGTGAGCAAGTATCAATTGCTTTGCTGTCAATGGCACTCCAATCCGAGGGCGTGGCGGCAACATCAATGACAGGTCCACAAGTTGGGATCGTGACAGAATCGGCTCATGGACGAGCTCGGATCCTCGAGGTCCGGACAGAGCGCGTCAAGCGGCAACTGTGTAGTGGCAATGTTGTAGTAGTTGCTGGATTTCAGGGAACCAGCACTGGTAGTGCGGGAACACCGGAAATAACAACCTTGGGCCGTGGCGGTTCGGATACATCAGCAGTAGCCCTAGCTGCAGCTCTTGGTGCGGATGCTTGCGAAATCTATACTGATGTACCTGGGGTTCTAACAACTGATCCACGCAGAGTTCCTGAAGCACAGTTAATGAATCAGGTCAGCTGCGATGAGATGTTGGAATTGGCAAGTCTAGGTGCTGCAGTTTTGCACCCTCGAGCGGTTGAAATTGCCAGAAACTACGGAGTGCCACTGGTCGTGCGATCAAGCTGGACAAACGAGCCTGGCACACGTCTATTCAGTAAACCGAAGCGCAGAATTGGATCGGAAGGTCTGGAGCTGGGCAAACCCGTGGACCGGGCGGAGGTACTTGATAAACAGGCCGTTGTTGCCCTAGCTCATGTTCCTGATAAACCTGGGGTGGCAGCTCGCTTGTTTGAAGGGCTTGGCAAAAATGGTCTAAATGTTGATCTGATCGTACAAGCAACTCATGACGGAAACAGTAATGACATTGCGTTTACATTGCCGGAAGGTGAACTAAATGCAGCGGAGGCCTTCTGCCGTGATTATCTAGGGGAAGGAGGTCAGCTAAAAATCCAAAGCGGTCTAGCAAAGTTGAGTATTGGAGGTGCAGGAATAATGGGACGGCCTGGAGTTGCCGCTCAACTATTTGAAGGTCTCAGCAAGGTAGGAATAAACATTCGGATGATCGCGACCAGTGAAGTAAAAGTAAGTTGTCTTATTCAGGGAGATCAGGCAGAGAAAGCACTACGGACCGCAGCGCAGGTATTTGAACTGGATGAGCACCTGCTGAAACACAATCCATTACCGGAAGGAGAAGGGGAACCTGAGGTGCGGGGGGTGGCACTAGATAGGGATCAAACACAACTGACGGTGACAGCCGTACCGGATAGACCTGGGTCAGCGGCGGCTCTATGCAGAGCGTTGTCTGAAGGGGGCATAAGCCTTGACACTATTGTGCAGTCAGAACGTCAGCGCGAAAACCATCTAGGAATCTGCCGCGACATTGCCTTTACTCTTCCAAAAGATGATCTGGCAAAAGCAGAGGAGTCATTAAAGCCTCTACTAAAAAACTGGCCGGAGGCTGAACTAACCGAAGGTCAATCTATTGCTCGAATCAGTGCTGTTGGAGCAGGCATGCCTGCAACTCCTGGAAGTGCAGCAAAAATGTTTAAAGCTTTAGCCGAAGCACAGGTTAACATCGAAATGATTGCAACAAGCGAAATAAGAATTAGCTGTGTTGTAGCGGCTGAAGATGGAGATATTGGTCTGAAAGCTGTACATGATGCATTCAACCTAGGAGTAGCAAAGTAAAAGCTTTTAGGTGTCTTCAATTTAAACAACTGTTTAAGATGTAATTATTTTTTTGGCATTTCCAAAAAGGACTAGGTCTCTATTTAAAGATGTATAGTTAGCAGCCGCCAAAAGATCATGGGTAGAAGCTAATGACGCAGGAAAGTCAACATAAGGATAATCTGAAGCATACAAGAACTTAGATGACGGCAATAAACTCATAATGTCGACAAATCTTCCATAAATAGAAGTATTGCGATAATAAATTGGGGAAAATGATAATTCAACATAGGCATTAGAAGCATCATCTGCTAACAAAGCTGCCTCGAAAGCTCTCAAGCCGCCAGCATGCAAAATAACCACAGGTACGTTTTTTACTTGTTCAAGTATGAGTGAAACAAGCAAAAGATTGTCATATTTGAACATGCCAATTGTCCCATAGCTGCAATCAATGCATATACCAAGACCTAATGTCTGCGCAAACAAGCAGATTTCAAGGCATCGACCATAAAGAGATTCGCCAATTTTTTGGTGGTATGAATGAAATTTAATGAATCGAACGCCGGCTTCTTTCCAAACTTTTAGGAGAGCTGTGATATCACCATCAAACCGTGGATCAACGAGAAAAGTTGTGGTCACTTGCAGACCCGAATCTACAAAAAGTTTTGTTAAATCACTAATAAAACCGGGTGCCTCAGATGGATGTTCATGAAAGTAGGTAGTGAATATCATGCAATTACAACCAGACACTAGTTGCGTCCAAGATTGAGAATTTATAGAACTTTGAAAAGAAAGCAACAGCTCTCTTGGGGTTAACTCAAACTCTGAGCGGATAACTTGATGAACAGACAGCGGAGCTGATCTGAATATTGAGGTGTCAGGATGAACGTTAAAATCAAATGGCTTCATGAAAAGTCTAGGATAAGAAGAGCCTCAGACATCGGATTTGGATCTTGCGATAAATCAAGAATGTACTTAAGATGACGAGACGACAAGAAGTTATGAATATTCAAAAGCGAATAGGTTGCAATATATTCCTCGGCAATATACGAGTCATGGCGTATATCTGGAATGAAATCAAGAATAACGCGTTTTGATGAAATATTTGCCATGCTGTCAATCATGGCAAATAAGAATTCTTCCATCATTTCCAAAGAATGATGAAAGTTAAGGTTAAACACACCAGAGGCGACTACATAGTCGAAAGAAGACGGAGGGGATACTGGATGAGTAGAATCAAGTATGTTAGAACAGATAAAAGAAGAAGGGAAAGGGAGCTGCCTAGAGTGTGCAACTTCCAAAAGTTTTGGGTTGATATCTATTCCTAGATATGCGCACGGATAGTAATTAGTAGATGCTAGGTGCTGAGCTAAATCGCCAAAACCACAACCAACATCTACAAGGGAAAAATCCTGGGCGCTGAGATATCTTGTGAATCGCTCAAAACGAGTAGTTTGCTGGGTTTTTGAAGACCATCCCAAGGTCTGCGGCGCATCTCCATGGACAGACAGTCTATTTGAATACCTTGAATTAATAGAATCAATCTGTGAAGTCGACAAGTAATTCATTGCTGCCATGCGGTACTAAGCATAGATTTAACACTAGGAATCATCTGAAGTGAGCTCAGTATTTTGGAATTAAGCTTAGAAGAGTGAAGACTAGTAACCCCAAACAATATATTAATTAAATGTTCTCGCGCAGAAGCTCCCCAGATAAGCGATGTTGCAGCCATAAGTTTTTGAACAATCAGATCAACAGAATCCAGGCTCATATCGCACAACAACGCACGCTTAATAACAAGCAGGCAGGTATCAGCATTGCCGCCTGCACGCCCGTGACCCATTAACGTGGAATCAATGCAAAATCCTTTTGATAAGCCAGATAGGGAAATTTGATTGGCATGGCCAATATTATTGTGGATATGCAAGCCAAAGGAAGCTCTTACCTTGCGAGAAAGGTCCTCAATTAAATTCAAGACCTCTTCAATAGTCATACAACCGGAGGAATCTACTATGGAAACAAAATCAGCTTTTTGGTTGCATAATCGAAAGATATTGGAAAGGGTTTCGGGGGTATGTTTATAAACTTTCATGAGATTTATGGAAAAAGGAATGCCAAGTTCCCTGCATTCAGAGATCAGTTCATGTTCGATAGAAGGCGGTAACTCTGGGTCAATACCAATACGAATTAAACCAGGCCTGGTGGACAATTCACTAATACTTGGTGATCCGATACTGAACCACAAATGGGGTTGGATAAAGATTGCTGAGGTCGAGGATTGCAAGATAGAGTTCACTGCTTCGAGCCGCTCTAGATCATCCTCAAGGGAAGTAGGGCTTCCATAGCCAAAAGATATTGAAGAACCTACCTCAATAAAATCAACCAACTCATCAAGGTTTTCGGCGATTACATTGACATAAGCCATCGGCATGCAATTACCGAAGGCATACGCGCCATCCCTGAGTGTTGAATCAAGTATTAAGCTCATGATGCATGGACGGAATTGTCAAACACAGTACCAATAATATCTTTAATGCTTGTATTACTGGAAGTTTTAAGGACCAAGGCACAATGTCTACTAGGGCCATCAATAGGCTCAGGAAGAGGTCGCCCCACCTTATGGAAGAGCTTAACTGCCAACACAGATGGATGTTTGACTATAGAAGAATAATCAAATGTATGCAAGACTTGACCAGGTTCACCAATTGTAGGGAATACAAGGCAAGCATCCTTTTGAGAAAATGTCGAAGGACTATTAATAAACTCTGGCGATATTGAAAACGTTGTTTGTGTTTTAAGAGAAACAAACTCGCGATTTACATCATAACCTGAAATATAAGGATTGATGGTAGAAGATGTGAAGACTCCCCCTCCTCTATTAGTACATTCCAATAAAACAAAGTGACCATCAGAGTTGAGAAGAGCTTCACAGTGGACATGACCATTCGAGTAGCCAAAAGCAGTAACCACTGATGATAAAAATACGAAGCACTGATCGATAAAGTGTTGGCTATGAGACGAAGAGTAGGAAATTTTAGTGGTAACTTGTTGACCTTGGCCAATACGCTCCCTTTCTGCAATGCCTAACAAACGAAGTTCATTATGTTGAGCAAAGCCATCTAAAGTGAACAACTTACCGTCTATAAACTGCTCTAATAAAACGGTATTGGATGGGCTTGCAGAGAGGGCTTTTATGTAAGCATTCTGAATTTCAAGTAAACTTGATGTAGGGACAAGATATGTTATTCCCATACTCCCACGAGAATCTATAGGCTTAAGCATTAGGTCGACATTTGAATTTCTCAAAACAGATATAACATCAGAAAAACAATCAACTTTGAAATATTGAGGCTGCAAGATTCCAGCAGCAAAACCCAATTGCCTTTGGCGCAGCTTATTATTTGACAACCGAGCAGAAGACAAACCAAAACACGGCAGCTTCAACGAGTCTGAAATCAATTCGCTAGTCAACAAGCTGTAGTCACAGTTATCAGAAGCAATACATGTGGCGCTATATAACAACGCCACATCTGCGATCTGACTATAGTCTAAAAGATCTGAATAGATATGCCTATAGTGAGTTGGGCTATCTAAGAAAGGGGAAGCAGGGCCCATCCCAATTACAAAATAGTTTAAGCGTATAAACGCCTTGATTAAGGCTAGATTTTCCCAGCTAGGGTTTAAAAAAATGATGTTACTCATAATCAAATATCAAAATGACGCATTTCAATTCTAGTAGAGATTGGGAGATCTTGATTGTAAGTTAGGCAAGGTGTTGAAAGGAACAAGCTCCTGCAGTTAAACGTGTTGAAATTACTGGGCAAACCACTCCGAAGACGAATACAATCTTCAAGTTGGAACATATCGCCTGCTTTTATATCACGCTTGAGATAAAAATCAGATGCAAAGAGAATGGATTTATCGGTGAGTAATGCATCTCTATCTTTCTTAGGAAAGGTGATTGGTAACTTCAATTGTCTAACGTATTCCTGAGCTTGCCAATCGTAGATGGATACCTCAGCATCTAAAGAAACGGTAGCTGAGTTAGAAAAGTGCTTTTCAAAGACAACGCCATCATATAACTCTCTTACTTTCAGCGCTGGGTAAAGGCTCTGATTGTGGTCTGATAGCCCAAAGAAGACATCATTTTCTGCGCATACGGAAGATAAAAAAGCTAAGGATTCATCAGACATTTCGATCTCATCAGCTGGGTAAGCAGCTACACAATACAAAAAACTAAATATCAAAGTGCTAAATTTAGACCGAATAGAAGAAATCAGGGCTGCACTTTCTTCTTTGGTACTATAACCATTTGAACAAATTAGTGGCAATTGAGTTTCTAGAGCTTCATCTAATATAAAATTATCATACTTAAATTGTGGCGATGCAATTTTAATAAAGTCAAAGCCAGACTCAACAATTTTTGAGGAGGACCCTTGGAATGTTGGTGTACAACCGATTTGTAAACCGAGTGAATGTGCGTAGCTAACGAGTGCTTGGATCCAGCCATCTGGCAACGTTTCTTTTTCTGATAAGACAAAAGATGCAGGACATGATTTATGCCATATATTTTTTGGGTCTATGTGCTGAAGCTTTACAGCATCAAAGCCAAAATGGTATGCATCCTGGATTAGCTGCTTAGCGTGACTAAATGAGCCTTGATGATTAACACCAATTTCTGCAATGACAAATGGCAAGCGCTGAGCCATGGTATAAATTTCAACTCTTCAACATAGTCTATATATTAGCGCAACTTTGGACTCAAGAAAAAGAAATTTTGCTTCAAGAAATCGATTGATGTCAACAAGTGCCTAGATACAGAAAATAACGAATCTGGGAGAAAATATTGGACTGTAGTGTTCATAGATCTAACGACCAACGAGAGAAAGATTTTTGGGAAGCATTTTTCTCTTGAAGAAATCCGAGCGAGGCTAAGCAATTACTGCTGGCTAAGTTTGTACATAGAACATCTGCAATAATGCAAGAGAGGCTGGACCAGTGAGCTTTAGCCAAACCAATGGCCTGCCCTAACATAGTTTTGGATAAGCCTTTGCCTCTCATGCTCTTATCAAGAGAATAATCTAGAATTGCTTTATTTAAATCGTCTATCATGCGATCAAATCTGATCTGTCCACATGGAATGTTATAATTATCAGTAAATAAATAATGTAAGCGGTTGGGATCATTAAAGCCCTTTTCAAACCAGGACTGATGCGTGGAGAAAGAGATGGGCTCAGATGAAAAGCTATTGTTTCGTACAGCTGATTCATTTGCCCAGAAAAATAGCAGTGACAAATCAGATTTGTTAACTTTGCGGCATTTGTAGAACGATGGCGAGACTAACAAAGATGCAACTCTGCTGGAGCCATAACCATCAGTTAATTCGCAACTTGAATATTTAGATAATATAGTCTTCAAATTATCTGTAAGGAAAATACGAATATCCTCTTCGGATACATCCTGATCACGACCTAGCAAAATGATATATGAGTCTCTATGAAGGGCCAATGCAATCTCGTATTGATCCACAGTAGTAGTAATGACAATACTAGGTAGCATTAAACAAGATCGCTCCCATATTGAAGTACCACAGGCACCAATAGCGATGTCTGCGCGCGATACTAACCAAGCGAGATTATGCGGCGCATGGTGAAGATGGAAATTAGCTTTTGCAAAAACAAATTTAGAAATGGTGGATAAATGGGGATTCTGTGGGCCAACAACAACATCTACATGATAAGAGGAAAAGGTACTAGAGCTAAGAGCGCTGAGGACCTTATAAGTACAGTTCGTAAGGTCGGCGCCTCCAAATGAAACCAGAATACGGTTAATATGTGTACGAGGGCAAGCTAAAGATCTCAGGGTAGAATAAGATGATCTCAATAGAGAATAATACGGTCCTAAAAGTTGTAGGCAGTGTGAGGGAACTAGATTTTTATAACGGAGTTGGCCTCCATCAGAAAAGTAATTTTGATCCAATAGAACATCAGCGATATGCGTCCTATCTGCAAGATCATCTACAACGAAAAGCCGAGTAATATTTGTATTATTGGATCCATTGAGACTATCTAAGACTACTTTTTGCCATTCATGATCAATAGAATAGTGATCAACAATTATCCAATTGATATAGTCAATACCAGATTCCTGTAAAGCATTGATCGTATCACTGGCATCATCAATCTGAGAGACGCCCAGCAAAGAATTATAGTAATCCCGGCCTGTTAGGGTAGGGTAATGATTATCAAGGCACGCACTAGGTAAAACCAATAAAAGAAAATCATTGAGGATCAGATGATTCAAATTAGAATCTAGATCTCGACATATAAAAATTACTTGGGCTCCACGTTCGTGCAAAATAGTTGCAAGACTAAGACATCGCATGAGATGTCCACTTCCAAGTGTGGAAGAGGAGTCACAGCGAAAAGCGATAACACTCAAGAGATCTGTCGGATTAATTGAAATGCTTCTGCGGCATTACAGCCTATTTGCGCACCGCGGAGATGTGCAAGGTGCTGAACAGCCTGAACTGATCGAGCGTGAGGCCATGGACGCATTTCTGAGTCGTAACATAAAAGGGCCTTAGTCTTAAGCTCGATGAACTCAGAAATATCAATAAAATAATTGGGAATAAAATGCGATGTGGAAGAGGGTGAGTTCCATTCAGTACTACTCATGACCTCAAAAGCCAAAATAAGTTTAATGCTAGACCCAGGCAATGGGCGAGCAGCAGTCAAAACAGCTTCATGAATACGGCGATGATCAACGTTTAAGTCACCAATATGATGTGTGTATATAGTATGGGGTAAATATTGTTGAATTTTAGATTCAAGGGTCTGTATTACATCAAGGCGATCGATTGAATCTAACCGGTTGTCTGGATAATCAAGAAGCTCAACATTTTGAACGCCCAAACAAGATGCAGCATTTTTGGCGGACAATGCAAGCTTATCTAATTCGGGCTTAGCCGCTGCTGTGAAGGTAGTTGGATAGCGAGATAAAGCACCCTGTGCAACGATCACTATATTCACATCGTCTCCAAGACTAATATGGCGAGCAACGGCACCTCCACACCCAAGGATTTCATCATCTGGGTGAGCTGCAATGACCAACACAGAACGAGGCATAAGTTCTTAGCTTTCTAAGATTTTATGCAGTAACTCAGCGCAGCGCCAATCTTCTTCAGTATCAATATCCTGAACCCGCCAGCGAGGGAGTATTAGGGGTCTTCCAACATCAAAGATTTGGAAATTGGAGGTCCACACATCAACGGGTGCAAGATAGAACTGACCAGCGTCATGAAATAGCTCCTCAAGGTCTTGACTTCTCTTGCAGATGCTCAGGGGGTCCACAGGCGAAGAGTAACCGTACTGATCAATACGAATGGCTCGCTGAATTGGAAAAGCAAAGGACGTTGCCCCAAATACCACTGTTCCAGCAACTGAATCAGTTAAAAGTTGCATAGCCTCTTGTAAATCAGATGATGATGTAAAAGGTGCCGTTGCGTACAAGCAACATAAATTATCACTAGCAACTAGTTGTAACTCCTTAGCTGCATGAACAATAACTGGAGTCGTCCCAACAACATCATTAGATAATTCAGGCGGCCTAAAAAAAGGAACTTCAGCGCCATAAGAAATCGCAACTTTGGAAATTTCGTCATCGTCAGTACTAACAATAATGCGATCAAATAATTTAGATTTCTGTGCAACAAGAATCGACCAAGCAATTATTGGCTTACCGCAAAATGCCCTTATATTTTTATAAGGAATTCTTTTACTACCTCCGCGCGCAGGAATAACACAAACATTCACGATGAACAACCCTCTATGCAGGAAATAATGGAATAAATAACCCTAGACTGGGATTCACTGGTTAAACCAGGATATACGGGTAAAGATATTGCATTAATTGCGTAGTCCTCAGCATTAGGGAAATCACCTGGCTTAAAACCAAGATTTCGGTAATAAGGTTGCAGATGTACAGGAGAATAGTGAAGCTGTACGCCAATACCAAGCTCTCGCAACTTGCAAAAGACCTGTCTATGATAATCAGCATTAGACCTTAAAAGATCAAGAATAACTAGATGTACAGAAGAGACTGAATGAGGCGCATTGAGTAGAATCCTAATTGGCATTTCTGATAATTCACGGACATACCGTTGCCTTATAGAGTTTCGTTCAGCCACAATATTTGTTAACCTCTGCAGCTGACTTATACCGAGTGCGGCTTGAATATCAGTCATCCTATAGTTGTAACCAAGGAACTGTTGTTCATAGGACCATGGCCCTGCTGCTGGATATATAAACGAAGACTGATCTTTTATAATGCCATGTGTACGTAATGCTTTCAGTTTTGATGCGATCTGAGAATCTCTAGTTGTAACTGCACCACCCTCACCTGTTGTCACTATTTTTACAGGGTGGAAGCTAAACACCGCCATGTCACTGAACTGGCAAGAGCCAACTGGGCTAGATCTGTAACTACTGCCAATTGCATGACTAGCATCTTCGATAACGAAAAATTTATAGATATCAGCGAGCTTTTTAATTGACTCCATATCGCAAGGTGAGCCAGCAAGATGAACTGGTATTACAGCTTTTGGCAATTTATTAGCAGCTTTGGCAAAAGCAAGTTTTCGCTCTAGGGAATCGATTGAAATCAATCCAGTAGAGCGATCTATGTCAACAAAATCAATTTTTGCACCACAGTAAAGAGCACAATTTGATGATGCTACAAAGGTGATAGGTGATGTCCAGACCCAGTCGCTCGGACCAAGGTCTAAAGCAAGACATGCTAAGTGCAATGCAGCGGTAGCACTACTTACTGCAACTGTGTGAGGTGCACCGAGAACATCTGATAAAGAAAATTCAAAATTCTCAATTGCAGGGCCTTGAGTTATGAAAGGACTGCGAAGGACTTCGATAACAGAGTCAATATCTCCCTGTGTGATAGTTTGACGTCCGTAAGGTATGAAGTCGCTAGACATAAAAGCTAGACAGGAACAAAATTTGGATCAATATGGGTAAGAATTAACTTTCTAATCTGCTCGACCGTAATAAAAGAAGGATTAGTACAAGAATTATAGGAGAAACCAGGCTCGACCTGAGACATTGCAGGGGATGTTTGCTTATATTTAGTCATGCAAGAATGTGTCGGAGCTAGAATAGAATAGTAACTACCTAAGTCATATGTATTTAGGCTGTCTGCGGAAGTTATCATCTCCTCGTGGAGTTTTTCGCCTGGACGAATACCAATAACGGGCTTTTCACAATTGGGGCCAATTGCTTGAGCTATATCTGTAATCCTATAGCTAGGGATTTTAGGAACAAGTATTTCACCACCCAATGCATTTTTAATTGACCATAAAACCATATCAACTCCTTCATCCAAGCTAATATTAAAACGTGTCATTAAAGGATCTGTAATTGGCAATATACCCTTTTGGGATTCCTTCAGGAAAAAAGGAATGACTGAGCCACGCGAACCCATGACATTGCCATACCTAACGACAGAAAATCGTAGATCTCTCGATCCTTTGACATTATTAGCAGCTATAAAAAGTTTGTCAGAGCAAAGTTTACTGGCTCCATAGAGATTGATGGGTGCAGCGGCTTTATCAGTGCTAAGAGCGATGACACGCTTTACGTTAGAATCAAGGCAAGCTTCAACTACATTCTCAGCACCCAAAACGTTAGTTTTTATAAACTCCATAGGATTATATTCAGCACACGGTACTTGCTTAAGTGCAGCGGCATGAACAACAGTGTCTATTCCTTCTAACGCACGTTGCAATCGGCAGCGGTCACGAATGTCACCAATAAAGAATCGGACCTGTGGGTATTGGCTGGCAGGATATAATTGCTGCATATCCCATTGCTTTAGTTCATCACGACTATATATAACGATACGAGCAATCTTCTCTGAGCCTGAAAGAATCCTACGAACAAAAGCGCGGCCAAAACTACCTGTGCCGCCTGTAACTAGTAGGCTTGAGCCCTCCAATGAACCCGAAGAATTCAATGACTACCAAGCAATCTCAAATAATAATATCACAGCCACAAGGTCAGATTCTTAAGCAACAGAAATTAGATGGTTTCACCAACTCACCTGAGAAATGTTGTCTTGCAAACAGCAAGAAGCAGAATGGGCCAAAACAATTCAAGCGATTTCATTATGGTGTGATAAAATAAAGAATATTTGAATTAAAACTGTCGTGGAGAGCGTCATAGACCACCTCAAAATCGAAGAAGGCATTTCCAATATGCGTGAGTCCGGCTTTGCAATATTTCCTGAAGTCTTATCCAAAGAAGAGATACAGCATTTCACTTCAATATCATGCGAACTATCTGAACACATATTGTCCAAAAAAGAGAGGAAAGAAAAAGACTTTCATGGAGATAGTGATAACATAAAAGTGATAGCGAACCTCCAAAACAAGCACTTTGATTATTGGAAATTAATTGCACATCCTCTTGTAATTACGATTGCTGATTGTTTACTTAAAGAGGGCTCATATCAAGCAGAAGAACCATATCAATTGGCAACAAGCATCTGGAGAAGTATCTCCGGTGAGTTACCTGGTCAACAGCTGCATATAGATTCGAGGTTACCAGGCAGCCCATTTGCATTGTCACTGGTGGCTGGTTGGTCCTTAACAGAATTCACAAGGGACAATGGAGCAACACGATTTGTCCCTGGTTCTCATTTACTTGATCACTTTCCTGAAACTGGTCTTAAACGTAGCGATGAATGTATTGCCGAATGCCCGCCTGGCTCCTTAATTATTTTCAATGCTGGACTTTGGCATGGCTCAAGTGAAAAAATTGATACAAGTGAAAGATCCGGACTATTCTTTAATTATAATAGATGGTTCATGAGGCAGAGCCATAAGATCAACAGGGGGATACCAACATCAATCAGAGACAAGTTGACCCCAAAAATGATAGAGCTCAGTGGAGCTTTCTTTGAAGAAGCACTAGATGAAAATGAACGGACAGTAAGAATTTCTAAGGATCCTCAATGGTAAGAAAAAGAGCTTTAGTTTATGGTGCAGGAAAAATATTTAATTTGCATTATTCAGAAATTTTGTACTGCTTGTATGATGACATTATCATAATTGACCCTTTTTTACCTGGCCTAGAAGCTGAAAAGCTTGACTCAATAATGCAAAAAAAGCCGATTAATGCATACTTTACAAATGAAATTAGCGAATCGGAAATCAATGATAAAGACCATGTTTACATATTTACACCGCACAGGTCACACTACAACCTAATAAGGACAAATAGCAATGCGGAAAGAATCTTCATTGAGAAACCAGTTGTTTTACAATACAAAAACTGGCAAAAACTTCAAGCACATGCTGATGTATCAAGAACAGTGCTTTGGCCTGCATATCATCACTTCTACACATCTCTAAAAGACATCATTGAGTACAAAAAAGACTCTTACAGCATCAATGATGTTAATGAAATTTCCATTCAATTCAATAGAGGCCCCTTTCCTGAACGCAAATGGGGTTTGTCATTTGGATCTAAATTACATGCAGGAGGCGGGGCAATACTAGATCTTGGACCTCACATCTTCTCAATCATAGCAATTATTATTCCAGACATTATCAATACATCAATCAAATTCACAGAAAAAGACTTCTTATTCTCACCAAGAATATCCGAATTAGAGACCTATTTTTCTTTTGCTGGTGAACTGAACTCAGATGTTGCAATCAATGGAAGAATTGGTTATGGCCTTCATGGTTACACAAGCCGCAGAGTAATAACAATCAAGCTGAGGAACTCTTCAACTATTACATGGGAAGATGGTGACCTTAAACTAGATGGAGAGTCATTGACACCTCGATATCCAAAATCTAACTTAGCCTTTAAAAATATGCTCCATGATTTTTATAAAGGCTTGAATTGTTCCTATTCAGAAAGCATTGGGTGGATCATTAAATCAGTCGAAGATTGTTATCGTGGATATTATCCAATTACTGATCTCACGCAATAATGCGCTGGAATCTTCATCGATTCAAAAAACAAAGCAAACCAAAGTTTATTTATTTGGTTACTGAAGATATTATATACGCACGTGTTCTTGCCAATATTATTTCCAATAACCTCAAGAAGTTTCCTGATTCCACCCACATCCTTATTCCGCAGTATGGAATTTATTTCTATGACAATCCAGAATCATCAAAGTATCCTAAGGTTCTGAAAAAAGCTCATATCTTTTTTGAACAAGTTAAAAATGAATACAAGAAAAATAGACTTGTTCTCAATGAAATAACCTCATTTCTACGAAAACAAAGTTGCCAGAAAAATCCAAATGTCATTAATACAAAACTCTGGCTATATTACTTGGCAAAGGCTCACATTCAATATTTTTGTAAGATTTCCAGTATTAGCGGTCATAGTAACAATTTAGAGTTTATCGAGAATTTCAAAGTAAAGAATATACTTGTAGGCGACTTAATTGCCGATAGCTATATTCGATATAAGGGCGTTCCAGACTTTGAATTTAAGGATGCGTTTGTTCGCAAACTAATCATTACATCTACTGCTTTGCATGAGTTATACAGTCAGCACATTTGTGATTCACCTACTAAGGGTTTTTTCTATGGTCAGTACTCAACATATGTGCATCATGGGGTGCCCCTGAGGATAGCTTTTAATAATTTCTGGACATGTACAACATTTGCAAGTTCTACATCATTCTTTAAGATCCATACCCACACAGACATGTCAATTAAATATGGGCCAAGGCATACGGAAGATCATATTTTATACACAGTAAATAGTGCCAAAAAACTTCCATCTCGCCTGATTCATAAAGCAGACAAAATCCTCATGGAAAGAGTTGCAGGCATTTATGATCAAACAATGGGTTACATGAGTAGCAGATTTCACGACTGCTCAACTCAGCAAAATCAAATTCCTCAGGATCAGTTTAGCTCTGCTCGAGTTTTGATGTTGCATGATTTTTTTGATTCAGTTCACGCATACAATTGGCTGCTTTATCCAGATTTTTGGTCCTGGTGTATTGATACAATTGAATTTTGCCTAAGTAACAATTTACCACTCTACATAAAGCCTCATCCAAATGAGATTTCAAGCAGTCGATTATTTAGTAACAGACTGCGGTCTATTTATAAAGATGAAAATCTGGTACGTTGGATTGACCCGCAAGTAAAGAACATATACATTCTGAAACAAAAGCCAAAACTACTAATCACAGTTTATGGTTCTGTAGTCGCAGAATGTGCATATTGTGATGTTCCAGTTCTTCTGGCTGGGGACCATCCAGCATTAAATTTTGGACTTGGACTGACAGCAAAAACAATTACTGAGTACCAAAATGCTTTGCTTAATCCTGAGCTCCTACATTTTACTAAGCGACGTGATTACTCTATTCTATTTACCGCACTTCACCACCGAAAAACATTATCTCGACAAGGCGATTCATTGAAATTGCATTTTAAATTACACGGGAAAAGCAATAATGAGTTAATGACCAAGCTTTGGTCGGCAGATGTTCAAAACTACTTAGATCTAATGATTCATGAATTAGAGATAGCAACGCAAAATCATTACAGTAAAAACAACCATTTTTAATTCTTGCCCACCAGCTTTTGTCTCAGCTGTTTAATGCGATCCCGCAAATTGGCAGCTTCTTCAAAATCAAGCTTGGAGGCTGCCCCTTTCATGCGCTCTTCCAGCTGCTGAATCAATTCCGGCAGGTTCTCCAGTGGCACGGCATCCTGCTTGGCCTCCTCCACCGCCTCATCGAGCTGCTCGTCATTAAGCTTCCGCGACATCTCGAGGAAGGCCAGGATCGGGTTATGGGTTGATTTCTTACCTGCGGCCTGAGGCGTAATGCCGTGTTTGTCGTTGTAGGCCATCTGAATGGCGCGCCTCCGTTCCGTTTCAGTGATGGCCTTGGCCATCGAATCGGTCATGTTGTCGGCATAAAGCAGAGCAACGCCACTAACGTGCCGAGCCGCACGGCCAATGGTCTGGATCAAGGACCGTTCTGCCCGCAAAAAGCCTTCCTTATCGGCATCCAAGATCGCCACCAAGGAAACCTCTGGCAGATCCAGGCCTTCCCGCAACAGGTTGACGCCCACCAAGACGTCGTACTCACCGTTGCGCAAATCCTGAATGATCTCGATGCGCTCAATGGAGTGAATCTCCGAGTGCATGTATCGCACCTTGACTTGGTTTTCCGCCAGGTAGTCGCTGAGGTCTTCGGCCATGCGCTTGGTGAGCGTGGTCACCAACACCCGCTCGTTGCGCTCGGCTCGCACGCGAATCTCACCCAGTAGGTCATCCACCTGCCCACCAGTGGGCCGGACCTCAACGATGGGATCGAGCACTCCGGTGGGACGAATCACCTGCTCAGCCACCTGGCCATCGCTGACCCCCATCTCCCAGTCACCGGGTGTGGCGCTGACAAAGATGGTTTGTTTGGCTTTGTCCCAGAACTCCGTGCCTTTCAAAGGGCGGTTGTCGGCAGCACTGGGAAGCCGGAAGCCATGGTCGATCAGCACCTGCTTGCGCGAGCGGTCGCCGTTGTACATGGCCTGCAACTGAGAGCAGGTGACATGGCTTTCATCAACCACCAGCAGCCAATCGTCGGGGAAGTAATCGATCAGGCACTCGGGAGGAGTGCCCGCTTCCCGTCCAGCCAGATGGCGAGCATAGTTTTCAACGCCATTGCAGTAGCCAACCTGCTGCAACATTTCGAGGTCGTAGACGGTGCGCTGCTCAAGCCGCTGGGCTTCGAGCAACTTGCCATTGCCATTGAGCCAATCCAGTCGATCGCGCAGCTCTTGGCGAATCGCTCCGACGGCTGATTCCAAGCGGTCTTTGGGAGTCACAAAGTGCTTGGCCGGATAGATGTTGATCGTCTCCAGGCTCTGCAAGATCTCACCGGTGGTGGGGTCGACGTAGCGGATCGCCTCCACCTCATCGCCGAAGAGCTCAATGCGCACCAAGCGGTCTTCGTAGGCGGGCCCTATCTCGAGCACATCCCCTTTGACGCGAAAACGGCCGCGGGCAATTTCGGTGTCATTGCGGCTGTACTGGTTGTTGACCAGCTCCCGCAGCGAGCCCCGCAGATTCAAGGTTTCGCCAACGCTGAATGGCACGGCCGCCTTGAGGTATTCCGAGGGAATCCCAAGGCCATAAATGCAGCTGATCGAAGCCACGACGATCACATCCCGGCGTTCAAACAGCGAACGGGTCGCTGAGTGCCGCAGCATGTCGATCTC
>CEVN01365336.1_pt1 | contig 23202 bp, 12 predicted proteins | sample 427041 | NCBI WGS metagenome assembly CEVN01 (sample SAMEA2623463, study PRJEB7988) | marine metagenome | biome: marine biome (ENVO:00000447); feature: surface water layer (ENVO:00002042); material: "saline water (ENVO:00002010), including plankton (ENVO:xxxxxxxx)" | depth 5 m
TGGATCTTCACATGTTGTTAATTGTAATGAAATACAATCATCTACATTAACATCTAAAGAGTTACCATTAGGATCTGATAAAATTGTATTAATAATACATACCTCTTCATTTTGAGCAACATAATCAAGATTTGTTAGTACACCGTTACTACCAGCTGGAATGAATCCTCCTTCAATTGAAAATCCAATAAGTGTAGATAAAGATCCAGTATAAACAGTAAAGCCTGCATCAGCAGCTAAACCACCTGAAGCTTCTGCAATAAACAAACCTGTAATATCCATTTGAAATCCGCTTATATCATATGGAGTATCTATTGTAATCTCAATGGATTCAGAATCAATAGAACCAAAACCTATGTGTACCTCTTCTAATTCAATATCATCAGAATTATCATAGCCAGGTGTACCATTTATTTGAGAGCTTGCTTGCCAGTTAGAACCATGATTATTGTCTTCATAAACGTTAATTAATTCAATAGATGGACCATGAGCATCTCCTTGGGGAGGAAAGTCATCGAAATACCCTGATCCATCATCATATTGCACATAATCAATATAATTGTGATGTGCATCTAATAAGTATAAAGATTCACCACTGTTTGAAAGTGATCCACCATGATGTTCGATACAACCTTCATATGTATCCGCATTTCTGCACAGTAGAATATATTCTCTTGCACCTACAATACATGACGAAAATTGATAATGAATATTGCTTGAAGCAAATGACCACCCAGTTATATCAATATCATGGTCTGAATTATTATATAATTCAATAAACTCATAGTCTTGATCTTCATACCCCAAATTATACGCAGGATTGTAATGAATCTCGTTAATGGTTAAAGAACCTATTAAAAAATTAATTGATAATAAACTAATTAAAAGTGAGGGAAACTTATATTTTTTCATTTTCTTACCTTTATTTAAACTATAATTTAATATTATGCATAATTAATGCACGTTTTGCACGTTTTAATTTAAAGTAAGACAAATTATAAATCAAACATTTTTTTATATCAAGTAAAAAAAAATGTAGTTACTGAGTGCTTTTAGGACAATAAAAAAAGAATGAACTAAACAATCAAATCATTTTAATAATGTTATAGTATTAGAATAATTTGAATCTCCTATATCTAATTTAACTATATAATTTCCGCTTGCTAAATTACTAGCATTCCAAATGTAGCCGTAACTACCTGAAGGTTGATATTGATTAGCAATATTTTCAACTAACTTACCATTGATATCGTAAATATTAACTCTAACTCTTGCACCTTTAATCAAATTATAATTAATGTTTAATACTGGATTAAATGGATTAGGATAGGTATTTAAGATAGAAAATTCAATATTACCATCACCTGTATGAAGTGGATTATTATCAGCTGAAAAACGCACTGAATATCCATCATTTAACAAAGCTATTAGATTTGGATCTGATTGATTAAAAATTAGCTGAGATCCAAAATTTTGATCAGGAGACTCAACCCCTATTGTCGAAAAATTTCCATTTTCATCTATATCATTAATTTCATCATAAATAAATAAAATATCTCCCTGGTTTGCACTGTTTGGATAAAAGTTTTGATCTAATAATACTAATTGAAAAGTTTCTTTTACACAATCTGGACAATTTTCATCATCTTCACCATTTGATACATTATCCCACTGAATGATAAACCTATTATTGTCGGAATCATAATAACTATAAACATTAAACTCTTCTCCAAAATCCCATTGTTCATTAAAATTATGATCCTGAAAAGGCTCACCCTCATCATAGATACAGTTTTGATTAATATCTTCAAATGGTTCCTTGCCATTATCATCTAAATCATCCATAAAAGGTGCAAGCATAGCTGAAGGACCTAAAGGAAAAGGTATTGAAAAATTCCAAAAATATGGTATATCACATTTTTCAAATGATACCCAACCATTTGATGAAACAGTTAAAGTATCATATGTATTACCATAGTAATTAAAGTTGAATCCTATTGGAATTTCAGTAACAGAATCATCCGTTAAACAGATATTAGTACCTAAGCCATTTTCAGCAATTTCAACCCAACCATACCCATCATCAAGATTGATATCATAAATATAATCTGCATATTGCTGTTCATCAGGAGTATAAGGAGTTTCAATAAAATCCTCACCGTTATCACTTTCTACAATAAGCTCTAACTTTTTCTGATAATAATCTGGATGATTTAAATAAATTTCTAAAAGACCATCACCTGGATATTCTACGAAATCAATGCTAAACTCTCCATTATCATTAGAAATATCCTTACCAATAAGATTACCATCTTTTAAAGCAGCTACAACTACATCTTTAACAGGATTGTCATTTACATCTATAATTCTGTTAAATACATGGCTATTATTTTGTGAAGAATTTGAGAATTGAATATCTAATTCTGTAGGCTGAGTTAAACGAATAGGAATACTTGGATCACCTAAAACTCCATAAATGTGATAGTAAAAATCAGGAATATTTGTATTATTTATAATCAAACCTTCAAACTGAGTACCAACAGAATCCTTTCCAGCTTGTAAAGCAGGAGCTAATTCTGTCTTTCTAAATTCTAGTATTTCATCCCACATAGCACCACAAATCACATTATTAAATCTTGTATCAGTATCTAAATCAGAAGGACCTACCATAGCAACAGCTCCCTTTGGATTAGTTGTTGTGCCAGCAGTAACTAATGTTTCGCCAAAACATTTATCTAAACCAACACCTGAATAATCATTACCAAAATCTCCTGTATTACAAACAAAACTTAATACAATTGGTAACTTCCACCCGTTATTGAGCTGTTCAACTTCCTCTCTGTGAAACAAAGGTTTATGCCAACCATTGGCGTCACCCCAACCTCTGTAATTAACTACACCAATTCCACTGTTCCAAGAATTAGCTATACCCGGATTACTTGCACCATTTTCATAATTACCAGCATGATAAAAAACTGTATCTATTTGATCATATCCAAAAATTTCCAGTTGATCACGGAGCCATAAATTTGTCCATCTAGGTGTTACAGGCCAATTCCATGGATATACTCCTTGTCCATCCTTGAAATTACCTGAAACAAGTAATGCATCATCAAAATGTTCAATATCTGGCACATTTTCAAGTCTAGTATGTTCAATGGTTTTTGCTTTTAGAATTAATAAATCTTGTACTTGCCTTACAGGCCATCTACCAATAAAAAATCTCGGCTCTCTAACATTGTCACCTACATATGTATATGTATAGTCTGTTACATCTAACTCATCTTCATTGTATGATGGAATGGTAAATGTTGGAACATCATATGAACCATTCCAATCACCAACCAGCAATACATATTCTAACATTGGATTATTATTTTTATATGATTGCAAATAACCCTTTAATCCTGTATTACTATTTATACCTTCTGAATCTAAAGAAACTACATCAACATCAAAACCTTGAGTTTTTTTAAATTCTATAAAGTCATCACCAACGACTTGGGAACCTAAATAATTTTCTAAGCTTTGGCTAGCTAGAACAATTAAAAAAATACCTCTTTGATATTCCCTTGTATTATGATTCAACCCTTTTTGTGATAACGGTACGTTGTTATTACTAATTATTAATGAAAGTAAAAAAATAACTGTATACTTAATTTTCATCTAAATCTCCTAAAATTGAAAAAACTAACATTATAACGTCCTGAATATTAATAATATCATCATTATTCATATCAGATACACATTTAATAAAACCATCAAAATCAATATAATTTAAGGCTACATCAATCATAATAATAATATCATTGATATTTTTTAAACCATCATGATTCAGATCACCTCTATCACATTCATTTGGTGAATTAGTTAAAATTAATAAATCCTTTATTTTTACTCCTCTATAATTAAGACTAACATCAGTTTCAAGGTTTAATTCAAAGTTAAAATTACCAGGATTATTAATTGAATGTATTAATTGACTATATTCATTATAACTATGACCTGTTCTAGAAACAGAATCATAAAAAGCTCCTCCATCAGATGCAACAAAAGCAACATTAAACAAATCATTATCCCACTCAAGCTCATATTTTAAATTTAACATTGAAACTAAAGTTCCATTTGACCATAATATGGAATCAAGTATTAATGACTGATAATTATCATTTGAATAAAATGAAGAGGATTGTGAATTAATTTCATCATCAATTAACCAATCTCCATTAAATACCCAATCAGTACCAGATATCCCTGAATATAAAACAGTTGACCAATTTAAATCGTAATTCAAAATTAAATTTGAATTAACATTTAATTGACCTTTAATTGGTAAAATATAATTATTATCAATACTTGTAATTTCAAAATCATAAGTGCCTTCATATAAACTTAATGTTGAAGCATCAGTAATAGTTAATTCATTTTTGTTCCACTTATCAGTATAAGTTAACTTTAACGGTTCATCAACACTATAATCATCTGGATAATTAAAATTAAATTCTACAGTAAATTCATCTAAAGGTGTAAGAGCTACATCTCTTTCAACAAATGATGAAGCACTTGGTACAATACCGCTTTCTATGTAAGTTTCATATCCTTCTGCAGAAATTTCAAGTGTAAATGTACCAGGATAAAGCAACCTTCTATATCGACCAAAACTATCAGTTAATCTAGGTTTTAACATAGACCCATCCATCTCTAAAATCTTTACTTCTGCATTTAAAGTTTCACCTGATATAGAATCTGTAACTATTCCATTTATCATATACTTATCTGCACCTAATTGACCAACATTATTACCGGATGCTCTATTTATTAAATGGAAAGCGCCTATTAAATTCCTATCAATTGTATCTTCAATTATTTCTTCATCTGATGATTGAATATTTGAAGTTCCAGCTTCAATTAAATATTGAATGCAACCCGTTTGACTATAAAACCAATCATGAGCATTACCTCTTCTTGAAATACTTCCAGACGGTAAATATGTACTAATTCCATCTTGTGTAGGTATAAATGCTGCTATATCCCTACCCAGTTTATCAGCAACCTCAAAATCGGGGCTAGGCTTATCTTCAGTCCATTTCCATGGATAAATTACTTTTTCTGATACACATCCAGATCTTGAGCTGTGATAAGCAATTGACAATAAAAATTGTTTCTCTATTGCAAAATCTCTAATAGCCTGTATCTCTGATTCAGAAAATGGATGCTTTCCTCTGTAATAATCATAATTTGAAATATAAGATGGATTAGAAGAACATCCATAATCTAGCTCATATTCATCATCACCGAATATCCAATTAAAATCATAATTCCTATTTAAATCGACACCATCAGAATCGTTTCCAGGGCCATAAACATAATCGAACACATTATTTGAATTAATATCTGACTTATTTTTTCTATACCATTCATCTTGAACCCATTCACTTCCAATTACATCTCCATGAACTGTTAACAAACCTTCAGGATTATGTGTTGGAATTATCCATAACTCAGTATTCTCAATACCTAATTTTCGATCAAGATAACCTACTGGATATGATGTATTTGGATGCAACAACCAATCTATTAACTCCATTGCTATTTCAACCCCATATATCTCTTCAGCATGACATTGACCCAAAATGAGCACCCTTGGCTCATCTTCATCTATATCTGCATTGTATGATAATTTGACAGCATAAATTGGCAAATTATCTGATTGAGATAGACCTATTTGATGCAAAGAATATATTATACCACTTCCTGGATATTGAGCAGGCCAAGGTGATTGATTATTTCCAAACTCATCATTCCATTCTAGAAGTTGCTCTTCTACCTCATAAAAAGTGTGATACCTTTCAGGTAGAGAAAACAAACATGATATTAATAATATAATAATTAACTTCATTTACTTTAAAAGAGAAACCTTAGTTATTTTTTTGTAATTATTTGATTCAATTGAAATTAAATATATTCCGCTCGGAAAACCTTGCGCATCCCATGAAATGTCATAATCACCTGACACTACATTCTTATTAAGAATTTTATCTACTATACGACCATTTATATCGTAAGCATTAATTTTAATATTTCCATTCATATTTGTAGAAAAATTAATATTTAATGTTGGATTAAAAGGGTTTGGGTATACTGAATTCAAATTAAATTCTTCAATAAAATTATTTTCAATAGATAAATTTGTTTCATGCGTAATAGATTGAGCATAAACATTATATAGCAGATCTTTACCTGTACTTCTTAGATCACTCCAATAAATTATATATGAATTATCATTTTCACTTTCTGAATATTGAGAAATCTTTGGCTCTGTTTGTATATGATATGAATCGCATACAGCAATACCACCTTGTTCATACAAGTATTCTCCGTTTAGATTTATTTCTTGATAATATATGTCCGTATGAATTTGTAAATTTTCATCACTATTATTTCTTGAATCCTCCCATACAATCATATAATTACCATTTTTAGCAGAATATGTAAAAACATTAATCTGATCACCCAGTCCATCAGCTACAGTGTATAATGGCTCAAATTCAGTGTCTCCCTCGTTAACTAAAAGTGTATCTAAATTTACCGAATTACAAACCAAATCATAATCTGCACCATTACTGTAATCTTCCCAACATACTAAAACTTCATTAAGATTAGCATTATATGTTACCATTGAATTTCTTTGGTCATTCTGATATTGAGCTATAGCTATTCCTTCGCTCTCTCCTAATGCATTACCACTGTAATCAAAATATTGCCCATAGATATCATTATCTTGACCGTTTCTATTATCTTTCCAAACAACAAAAATACCAGAACCAGTATCTACAGAATTTTCAACAAATTGATCACTATCAACTTCAGAAACCCTTTTAGGAAAACCATCTAATACATTTGCATTTTCATCAATAGACATGACGTATATATAATTATTACTTCCAGCTTCATCATATAAAATAAATGCACCATTATTCTGATTATTAAATACATTTCTAACAAAATTTTCATTGGATGGATCATTAGTTAAATTTATAGGAGAATCCCAAAAAATATTGCCATCAATATCAACTTTTCTAACATAAATATCTGAGCCTGCAAAAAATTCACTAAGAGATGTAAAGTAAAAAATATCACTAGATTCATTAACTAATAAGTCTAAACTTCTACCATTTTCACTTATAAAATCATATTGATAAAAATCACTTGGATTAAGCCAAGTTCCATTAGGATCACCAATTAATTCAAATCCAGGAAAATCTGAAATTTGAAAGTATTGAGAATATCCTTCAAACGGATTTACACCAGCTTGAAAATTGTCTTGCAAAAAGCCAAGAAATAATCTATCACCAATTTTTTTAACTTCAGCATTTAATTGAGCAGGATTATTGCTTAGTGTTTTATTTTCAGTATTGATAGCATTGGCATATGATAAACCATAATCTTTATCAATAATTTTTGAAAAATTATAAGTTGAATTAACACCATTTTCTCGATCTTCCCAATACATCAGCAAATCGTCATTACTTAGCCTTTCAGATTTAATATTACCTGATTTACCATCAATTCCATAGTATATTTCTTTTCCATTTAGATCTAAACCAATCTCACCATTATAGTTGAGATACTGCACATATATAGCTCCGCTACCTGACCTACCATCTTCCCATACTACATACGCATTACCACTTTCATCAGTTCTGACTACAGGACTTTTTTGAATTAAACTTGCATCTGATATAACCATTCCATTTATAGGCATAGTTAAAGTATTGTTAAAATCAACATGTTGCATATAAATGTCTGCTTCGTCTCCACCTTGTCTATCATCTTGCCATACAAAATATGCACCTCCTTGATTATCTACAGATAGCCTTGCACCTGTTTGAGTTTGAGGTTCATCACAAATAGCTAAGCCATTATCAGACCAAGCAATAGGTTCAGTTTGTGATCCAACAACTTTCTGTGCAAAAATATCTGCGTTATCATTTTGATCACTGTACCATACAATATATGCACCAGAATTATCAGCTTTGACTCTAGGTTTTGTTTGTGAAGACGGTAAATTTGTTAGAGGTAAACCTTGAGGGTATTCTTGAAAATATGCATCACCATTTATATATAAAAACTGCATAAAAATATCAAAATTACCATTTCTTTCATCTTGCCATGTAACTGCAGTAATACCTTCAGCTCCACAACATCCCTCTGCATATGTAATTTTAGCATAATTTTGCTCACCTAACTCATCACATATTGCTATACCACCTTCTTCAACACTACTCCATAATGTAGTTATAGTTTGATTATCATGGTCTGCAAGCATTCTCTGGCCAAAAATATCAAGATTTCCATTCCTATCATCAACCCATGCCATAGCTGCTTCCCCATTTCCAGCAATTTCTAAACTAATACCATTATGATTAGAGTCATTTGTCATTATAGGTACACCAACTCCAGGATTAATAACATCATTATCAGCAGATATATGTGTGGCATAAACATGCTCGTATTGTCCAACCGTAAAATCTTTCCATATGATATAAGCGCCGCCTTGTCCATCTTTACACATATTTGGACTCCTTTGAGCACCATCTTTGACTACTATTGGATATCCTTCAAGTGACCATACCAATGAGCCGTCTGATAAAACATGTTGAGCATACACATCACCTTTAGTATCAGGCTCATTTCTATAATCTATCCATACGACGAATGCGCCACCTTGTTCATCTCCAACTAATAATGGATCTTCTTGTCTTCCAAAAGCAGTAGTTACCGCAATTCCATCTTCACCCCACATAGGATTACCTGATGCATCAAATTTTTGAACATAAACATCCCTCATACTATCTCTTGTGTCAGACCATCCAATTATTACTTCACCATCAAGACCATTTCCAGCTGATCGCTGCCACTCAATGTGTTGACCTTGTCTAATTGGTGCACCATTATCAATCCAATCAAACTGACCAATAATAAGGTTTATAAGTATGAAAAATATTGTTATTCTAAACTTAAAAAACATAAAAAACTCCTATATAACTATTTAATTAAGTATATGTGTAAACCATCTTCTGTTGATACAATTAAATTATTTCCATCAACTTTAACATTATTGCTGTAAGGTGTATTAATTTGTCCAATAAACTCGACATTTGTGCCACCCAAGTAATTATACAATAAAACTCCATCATGACCAGCAGACAATGCTAAGTTACCATTATCTAGGCTAATATTGTTTATTGTGTACCCATTTGCTATCCCTAATTTTTCAATCAAAACTCCATCATTATCAAGTAAAGACATGTAACAACCATTACTTGTTGATAGTCCAGCAAAAATTACTGACTCATGAACCATAATTGAGTTAACTTCGCCAGGTAAATCAAATGATGAATGAATATTTGGATAGAAACCTCCTTGAGGTTCATAATTTCCATTTAAACCTGGATTATAATAAATATCATATTCTTGTTCGCATATTTCTCTGTCAGCTTCAATATTACCAGATTCTACAAACTCTTCAATTGATTGGTTATTTGAATCTAAACATAAAGCTTCTGAAGTTTGTTTTAGAACTTTAACTCCTAACTCTCCATTTGAGACAGCCAGAAGACCATCATTAAAATCTATAACTTCTGGAAGTATACCAAAATTATATGAAAATTCACATGATGGTAGTGCCTGAGATTCTGGAAATAAATCTGATAAACCAACATCGTATATACCTTTCCATACGATAGAAGTTGAGTATTGATCAAAATCACCTACAGTTTCACCATTATCATCTTCAGATGACGAATGCTTAACCAAAGAAAATACATTAATATGATCAATTTGGTCATCTAATGCAGTACTTAACCAAGTTCCACCATAACAATCTGAAAGGTAATCATCAACATATTGTGTAGCATTTTCTTCAAGTTTATATAACCATATCCTATCATAAATATCAGTTATAAATGCTATGTTATGATTTTTAGAAATCGAAATATTTTGAGCTCTATTATCACCCATATCTGATGCCATATCTGATTCATTAAAAATGGAATCAATGCTTACAATATTATTTAAACTGTTTCTATTTATATCATATACTGTAAATCCATTATAATTAGCTGCTACAACTAACTTGTTTTCAGTAATTCCTACATCTAATGATTCACCTAACGTATCTTCGTATAATATAAATTCAACAATATCAGATTCTAGAATAGGATCATTTGGCTCAATACATGACGCTACAAAAAAAACGCAAAATATAAATGTTAAAAATTTCATTATTTTCTCCAAGTTGTAAATTATCATTATTTTCTAAAATTATATATTAATTTAAACCACAATTCATTTCTACTATAAATTTTGTAATCTTCCACCCATAAAGTTTCTTTTGATTGAGATGATTTAACATCTCTGTTAAAATGCTTCGCAGATATTTGTAATGATAATTGTTTATTTATTTTTTTATTAGCCTCTAAAACTATTTCAGTTTCATAATATTTCTTCCAATTATCATATTCGTAATACCATGAATTTAAATCATAATCTCTTTTACTCAGCTTGATTTTAAGTGATGAAGATGTTATAAAATTATTTTTAAAAAACTTTTTACCATTTAAACGAATACCTGACTTTTTATAAGATCTATCAATACTTGTAGATTCATAAAACTGTGCATTACCATATGTGATATTATCAGCAGTCGCATAAAAATAACCAATTGAAAAATGATATGAATTTAAATAAGATGTTTTAAGATTTCCTTCAAATCCAAAAATTTTTGTATCAAATTCTGTGAAATTTTTATTATAAAATTGGTTATTTAGGTTCAATTTAATTTCCCACCAAGTCTTTTTGATTAATTTGATAGGCATTGAATACGAAATACTTACATTCTCATTACTAAAATAACATGGATAATAAGTTAAGGGAAGCAGATCCCTATCAATAAATGTTCTAAGATAATATTTAGGAGTCAACGAATATGAAAATTTAATCCAATTGTATGATTTTAATTTAACTTCATAACGGAAATTAAAATTAAGGTATGACTTTTGATTTGAACTTTGATACTCATTATATTTTAGTCTAAAAATTGCTTTTGTTTTATATTTATCAATCTTAGGGTTAAAAGTTATCTGAGTGCTTGGTGAAAAGACAGAAGAATCAAATAATCTAGAATCTCCCATATAATCATTTTCTGTACCATTCTCATAAAGATTAGTATCCATTTCATAATCTGAAAATCTCATAAAATTATCTTCATATCCTATAGAAATAACATTTTGAATGCTTAAAGGAATAATGATTGATATAAAATATATATAAAAAAGTTTACTCATTAGGATTATAGTCTTTCATTCTACTATTAATTTGCTTATAACTTATTGTTCCAATATATATTATTAAACTTAGCGATATAATTAATGCAATCCATACAATAGTCATATTATAAGAAGTAACTTTATACAAGTTACCCTTACCAATATCAATTAAGTTATCATTATTTGAATCAAATTTATCATTAAATACTTTTCTATTAAAATAATTTAAATCAACATTCTTCAATAGCTTTTCAATTTCAATGAAATTAATAATAGGTATGTTAGCTTCTGCAAATTGACTTATCACCCCTCTTTTATATGTTTTTTTATTATTCTCATTTAAAATATTAATAACTTCATCAGGTTGGAGCAGACCAAATCCTTTTTTTTCGAACTTCTCTTGATTTCTATAACCAAAACTAGCTACACCCCCACCAATATTTATATAAACTTTATATGGTGATAAATCATAATTTTGTTTTAGTGAATCTTTGATTTCTAATCGATACTTATTATTCATTAATGTCTTGTTATTGAAATCTCTATTTCCATTATTATTAATGTCTAAATATTCTTCTCCATAATCATATTTATTATTTTGGTTTAAATCTGCGTATTTCTCATAAGGAGTTGGTTCAAGACATTCTAGATTTTTTTTGTCGCATACTTTTAACAAAGCACTTAATGCTTCTGGAACCTTACCATAAATATTTTTCTTTCTATTCTTTTTTAAATCACTTTCTGTCCTAATGGATATATTTGAAATAAATATTCTATCCTTTCCATACGAATCAATTGCATTTAAAAAAAACTTTTGATTATCTAAAGACACACTTCCAAAATCATAAACTTCTAACCTTCTTGCAATACTTAAAGGCAAAGCATAATATTCTCTGCCAATCATTAAATATTCTTTATCATTAGTCGAAAATTGATCATTATTAGAATCTAAACCAAAAACTGTAAATAAATCTGAAAGTGAATGTTCAGGATAAATTGTAAGCATCATACTATCTAATTTAAATCGTTGATTTTCACCTCCATAGTCTTGTCTACTTTTATTGCCCCTTTTTACATAATCTGCTGCTCCGCCATATGCAAACTTATTACTTGTATGAGAGATTAATTTTTCATCAAACAACATTTTTTCCATCAATGGCCATGATGCATGCATAGCTGTTGCACCCCACTCTGAAGCACCTAATGATGAAATAGAAACATAATGAAGGTCCATAGTTTCACAAGCCATAAGAACGGCAATATTTGCTCCAGGCATTGAACCAGTCATAGATACAGCAACAGTATCTCCCTTTTGCACACCTGCTTTAATTAAATTATCAACTACTAATGCAGCAAAATTTGGCTTTAAAACTGTAGCTTTTGCTTGATATTTACCTATATCTGTTAGAAGAGGGCTAAATCTTCTATTGAAAATTAACCTTGTATCAAATGGATCACGATCAAACCATTCAAACTCTCTTCCCAATTCATTTTTTAATAAGGTGATAGCATTTTGCATTTTTTCAGCTGCTTCAACTCTTAAATCATAACCTTCTCTTTGTTTATATATAATTGTATTAGAAACTATATAAAATAAAATTACATTGATAATAGCTAAAAGAACCAAAACCCGCGTTTTTTGAATTGACGGTCTAAACATAAAAAGTTCCCCCAAGAAGAACAATAAGAATTAATCTTGTAGCTACAGCTATAATTATTAAAACGCTCATCGTTTGAAAAACACCTTGACGATCCATCCAACTAGCTAACAAGCCAGGAATTATATTACCAATTGAAGATAAATCTGAATCCAAATAAATTTTTGATAAATATCCAAAGAAAAAACCGAGCATTAAACTTAAAACCAGCCGTCTTTTACCATATATAAATATAAACTGTGATAGGATTTTGATTATTAATAGAACAATTAATGAAACTGAAAATGTTATAATAACTTTATAAGGCTCATGAATGTATAAAGCAATATAACCTGGAACAATAACTCCTCCAGCTGTGACGCCAAGAGTTTCAGTAAGTATTAGACTTAAACCCATTCCAATACCAATAGCAAGACCAACCAATTGTGGATCATCAATCAATTTTATATTCCTTCATATTTTTCATTAATTCTTCACCCCACCCAACAATGTTACCTATTCCTAATACAACTGATTCATTTAAATTTTCAGCCATAAATTTAATTAATTTTTTTTGTTTTATTGAATAAGGAAATTTATGAACTACAATTTTTCTATTTTCAGCCATTAAATCATCAAGTTCTTTTGGGAAATTTTTACCTCTTAAAACAACAATATTTGGTTTTAGTTCTTTAAAAATTAAATTAATTAATTGAATTGTACGGTACTGTCTATCTTCTCTAGTATTTAAAAAAATAGTAAAATTATTCGAATTCATTCTCTTATTTATCATTTTCCATGTTTTTAAAGTAGATGCAGGATCATTAGCTGCAAATGCATTTATAAATTTAAAGCTATTTTTTTTATATTTTAATGACCATATTGTTAAAGCACCTGGGTCAGGTTTACATATTTCCATACCTTTGAGTGCCACATCATAATCAATACCACATAATTCACAAACTTTCAAAGCTAAAGAAACATTTTCTTTGTGTTCTAAATATCTAAAATTTTTAAGCTTTGAATCATCAATTTCATTATTAACTTTATAAAACTTAGTATTTCTTTCTTCTGCAATATTTTTGAGAATGTTATTTTTTTTATTTTCTGATGAAACCATTATACCGCCAAATGGAATTGTGTTTGACATTGAATTGGTAATTTGATTCATAGTAATACCCATTTCATCTAAATGATCAGGTCTAACATTTGTCATAACTCCAATAGTTGATTTAACTATCTTCTGTTCTGAAATCCATTGATATTGAGGGTTTACTGCCATACACTCTATCACTAGTGCTTCTGGATTTAATTTTGAAAAATATCGAATTAAAGAAATTTGTTCACCTATTGATGCTGATCGGAGCCTATGTATATATTTATCTTCACCATTCTCATCAATTATTCTTGGAGATGTTCCAGTAGTCTTACCAAAAACTTTAATGTTACCAGCCCTTAAACCAGCAGCAATTAACCTTACTACACTAGATTTTCCTCTTGAGCCATTAACATGAATTCTAATTGGAATATTTTTTAAGTATTTATGATGAATTTTATATTCAAATATACCTAACAATAAAACTAGCAAAGAAAATATAATTAAAAATGTTTCCATTAAAGTAAATTGTTATATATTTTATTTAAATACTATGTTTATATATTAATTATATTAATTTCCTAATACAATACCTACTAAGATTACAATGTCTAATACATTAAGTATACCATCATCATTCATATCACCTATATCAGAATATTGTGCACTCAATACTAAATTAACTAATATAACTACATCTAAAACATTAAGAATTTCATCATTATTAACATCACCAAATAACTTAAATGGTGAGGTTGTAGTAATAAATATTGCTTTACCATCGGATAATGGTGCTGCACCTAATCTGTACTCATTATTAAATGTATACTCTAAGCCAACATCACCATATTTATTTTCAATACCAATAGTAGCGTAACAACCATGTCGTGGAGCATTATCACCACCTCCACCTTGCGGATAATATCCATCTGACGTATTATTGAATTCTTTATATTGAAGTTTCATTTCGCCATCACCACTATCTGAGTTATTCCCTTGGTAAAGTATAATTTGAAAATCTTCTTGATCATTATTATCATAAGTCCTCATATCAGACCATTCAACTATGACATCATCTAAACCATCTTGATTTTCATCATACACTGCATAAAAAACATCTCCGCTGGATGTAGTTTTTAGGTCATCCCAAAAAACAGCAACCATTGGTGAGGGGCCGCCAGCACCAGGTACAGAGTGATTTCTAAATGATCTAGTTAGAGTTTGACCAAACACTATCCAACCATTTGTGCTTACAGTAATTTGAGAATATGGTTCACCATAAAAATAAAATTCAAATGGTAAGTTAATAGTCTCAATACTGTAAATCTCATTATTACCATTTCCTCCATCAGATAGATTTAAATCTTGTGATTGTACAATAGCATCATATGATGGATCAATTTCTATCCAATTATAGGTTGGCACCAAATCATAATCATTATCAGAATAATCATAGATATAATAACCATAAGGATCAGGACCAACAGGGTCAGTTGTTTCAATTGATCCAACAGTTAGATTTAAAAAATCAGATCTATCATAATTGTTATTATCTGTAATTTTAACTTCAATCGGAAACACAGAACCATTAATAATTGATTCAGCAAAAGTTAAGGAGATTGATTCTACTGAAATAGCGATCTCTCCTGGATTGATTTGACCAAATGATAAAATATTGTTTCCTTCAGATACTAAATATGAATCTGAAATTAATTCTAAACTAACTTCATCGGCAACTAAATCACCATCATTTTTTAATTCGAAATATACTTCAGCAGTATATCCAGGCTCAATTCTACCACTAATTGAATACTCAAATATATTAATTTTTGGAGAGATTATCTCAAGTGGTAGATAAATAGACCAATTATTATCATGGTTATCTACAAGATTCAAAATTAAATTTATATCGTCACCGAAAATTGCATTCTCTGAGACATTAATAATTAAAGGTTCCTGATTTCCTATCCAGTCATCTGGGGTCATATAAATCCATGATGTGTTTCCACTGACAATTTCAACTAAATCACTATTAGAAGTTAATTCACCTGAAATCCAGCTAATATTATCATTACCAATTGAATTAATATTAATCATAGGAAATGTATAATTTTCACCAGGATTAGCTTCTAAATTACCGTCCCAATTAATATCAATTGCATAATCATCATTAATTTGAATGATATTTTCTGAGGGAATAAAATTCTTCTTCGTTATTGTAACGAACATATCACCTGAGCTTTGATTGTCCCAAGTAAAAGAAATATAACCGGATTCATCTGTTAAGCCAGTTTCTGTAATAAGATTATCTTCTTTGTACAATGTAACTCTAGCATCATTTACAAAATTACCCTCAGTGTCTTTCACATACATATTAAAATGATTTGTTCCTAAAGGAATACTATTAGGTAATTCTACATCAAAATCTTTCGGGGTATCTGTCCATAAGTGTAATGCTGGATCACCCATTAAATTACAAAATGCAGCAAATGCACCCACAATATCACCAGGGTTTGCAGGGTATGTTTCATACATTGCGATTCTACCATTAGTTGTAGCTGAACCTCCGTGAGTTAAATTTTTTGAAAAAATACCATCAAATATTCCCATATCGATAATGTTATTATAAGCTGTATGAGTTGCTGTAGTTGACATACCTATAGCTGCAACTGCCCCCTTAGGATTAGCTGCAGAACCAATTCTAATAAAATCTTCACTAAAAGCATCATCTTCAAAATCCCCAGTAGCACATGTTAAAATTACAGCAAATGGATTATTATAAGTTGATACCATACTATTGGACATAGAATTTGTTATATAACATCCAGGTGAATTTTGAATGCCTCTAAAATTATAATAAAGTGAACCAGCATTAAAATTATCTACAAGAAAATTTTCTAAACCAGCTCCTCCTCCATTCAAATCTGCAAAAACATTCTGAACACCATGGTGCAACATTAATTCTTTAATCTGCTGACAAGTTATTGCAGGAGAAATTCCAGAGCCTACTGTAGGATCACCTATTAAAGCTGCTCTTTCATACCAACTATTTGACTGTAAAGTACCTTTTTCATATTGAAGAGTCTTATTAATGATATTAGCTAAATCACCGCTACTTTCTGCAGAAATTCTTCCTATAACAATTTCAGGTAATAAATCATTTCCTTGAATATAAGTATATTTAACATCGCTAGCCCCGTAATATGAGCTCCATCCTGAACCCCATTGATAAAAGTCACATGATATATCATAAGAACCATTTACATCACCTATTAGTCCAACAATTTCTGGTGGGTTAGTACTATTATATTGATTACTAATATAGTTATCAATTGCAGATTCACTATCATTGTTTAGTCCATCATTATCACTTGATGAAGTAGTAGCAACAGTAACTTTATATCCCTGTTTTTTACGCCATTGGATTAATTCTTGAACATATGAGTTATTTAATGAATTGCCTCCACATATGTATAGTATAGAGGGAGTTTGGTAATCTTCATCTCTATCTGAAGGAGTGTAATTAATTACTGAATTTCTATATAACTCAGCAAAAACTCTTGATTTTTTTTCTGGCAAATAGTAATCAAAATTAGAATTACCGATTTCAGAAATATTAATTTCAACTTTTTTGTAAACTTCTAATTTTTTTTGTTCTGGATAATATTTGTATGGAGTAAAGCCAATTTGATTAATAACAATGTCTCGCATTATCTGCGGCTCAGATATATATATATTATCATCAAAGTGGTCAATTGCAGAAGCAGTAGCTAAATTATTGTAATTTTCTAAATTTATATCCTCTAAAGTTTGTTTATCAATTACATCATATGAAATATCATATTTTTTATCAGGATCAATCTGAAAAAGCATTGAATAAATAGGTAGCTGAGGTTTACCATGATGCATAGTTAAACCAAGATCATCTCTTTCTTTAAAATGATGAATTCCATTTATTTTAGTTAGATTAATGTCGTCAGCATTAAAAACAACTTTTGTGCTAGCTGAATTAGAATTGATAATTTCAAAATTATCTAGTTTAGCTTGAAAATTTTCAGCTATTATAAACGACATGATTGTCAAAATTATTATTTTAAAATTTTTCATAAAACCCTCTTGATAAAAATTTATTACATATTGCTTAACATTATAACAATTTAGTTACATTGCTGACTATCTTAAGTTTGTATCAATTTGTAATTTATTTTTTTAATATTTGTCTATTTCTTTCAAATAAAATTGCACTTACACAAGCAGAAACATTTAATGAATTTACATTCCCAGACATTGGAATCGTTGCTAAAAAATCGCATTTCTGAATTGTGCTATTTCTGATTCCTTTGCCTTCGCTACCAAAAATAAGTAATACTTTTCCTAACATATCAATTTCATACCAGTTTTTTGCATCAATACTGTTTTCTACACCAATCACCCAAAATCCTTGCTTCTTAAGATTATTAATTGTCTGACCAATGTTCCCTATTTTATAAATGGGCAAATTTAAAAAAGCACCTTGACTAACCTGTAAAACTGTGTTTGTTATACCTACTGTTTTAGTTTCAGATAATAAAAGACCATTAACACCTGCGCATTCAGAAGTTCTAATAATTTGACCTAAATTTTGTGGATCCTCAATTCTTTCCGGTAGTATTAAACAAGTATTTTTCAATGAAAAATCCGGAATATCTAAATCAAAATTATAAAAGAAATTAATAATTATACCTTGAGATCTTTCAAATGAAAACTTTTTACATTTTTTCTGAAATTCGTATTTATCTAATAATTTAAATATAGATTTTAACTTTTGTACTTTTTGAATAATTTCTAGATTTTTATAAGCAATACTATTTTTTAATATATATATTGAATTAATTTTCACTTTGTTGGAATTTAATATCATATTTGAATTATTTATTCCGCTAAGTGTAAATATATTATTAATCTTATTTTTCATCATTTAATAATAAATGTTTTATCTGAAGTATCGAACTTATTTTTTTCTTTATAAGAGCTTACTTTTATTAAATATTCATTACTTTTAATCAAATTCTTTGGAATAGCCCAATTGTATTTTCCATTGTTAATTATATTTTCTTTAATGATGGTCCAAGTTTTTCCATTGTCTTTAGAATAGCTTAAGGTAACATTTTTAATATTGGGATTAATAGCTTCCCAATATATAAATGTAGATGTACCTCTATATAAAATATCACCATTATTAGGTGTTATTATTTTGAATGATGGCTTAAGTTTTATAGAAAAATATTTATCAGTAACATCAAAAATACTCTTATTAATGTTACTTTGTACTTTTATTTTACATTTATCAGAATTAATATTTTTAGGGATTATCCATTTATATTTTCCTGAATTATTAACATTTAAATCGATAGCATCCCAACTTAATCCGCCATCTCTTGAAAAATAAATATCAATTGTTTTATCGTATATTTTTTTAATGCTCCATACTATAGGCATGGAATCATCCTCGTAATATTCTTCACCACCATTTGGTTCTAAAATTTTTATATTTATACTTTGCTCAAGAACTGACATTTTAACAATATCTTGTACTTCAGAATCTAAATTATACTCAATTTTAAACAATGCATTACTAAAACCTTTTATGGATGGCACATTCCATAGAAAGGAATCTGAATTAATATTTTCGCTTATTTTAATCCAATTAAAACCTTTTGTAAGTGAATAATACAGATCAAAGTCTTTGACATTTATGTTTTTACTTTTAAAAGTAAATTTAAAGGGCATATTTGTTTTTACTGTATCAGTAATATTATCTATTTGTATTGAAGGTGCTGGATTTATTTTGAAAAATTTATTTTTATCTAAAAATTCATAATCTGCATCTAACACTTTAATATCAAATAATGTTTTTGAAGACACACTTTCAAGATTTGGTATCTCCCATAAAAAATATTCATTTTTTGCATCTATTTCTTTAATCAAATCCCAATCTAGCCCTTCATTTTTAGAGTAAAATATTCTGATTTTTTTATCTTTAAGATATTTCTGAGACCATTTGAGCGTAACATTTTCATTATAATTGAACTCAGTTTTACTAATTTTTTTAAGAGTTATTTCACCCTTATGTCTTTTAATTGAAAAGAAATCACTTGATACAACATAATTTTTAGAGTTAAAACTATCAATAATTTTTAACTTACATTTTTCTGAAGTTCTTGAAACATAAGGTACTTCTATTTTTTTATATCCAATATCTTTAACATTACTATACAAAATCTTCCAATCTTTGCCTGCATTTTCAGAATACAATATATCTACATATTCATCATTCAAATTGTAACTTTTCCAGCTTAAATTAATTGAATCCTTAATTGAATAATTATTTAAACTTAAATCACTTTTTAAAATTATCATTGGTTGATCAGATATGTTTAAAGGATTTTCACTAATGGAATATATATCTTTTTGAACTGTACTTTGAATTTTAAGATAACAATTAACAGTTTTAAGATTTGGAATTTTCCAATTATAAAAACCTTGATCCAAGAAATCTTTTTCAATTGTTGTCCAATTTTTACCATTATCTACGGAGTAATATAAGCTTAATCTGTTTTCTCTTATATTTTTAGATTTCCATTCAATTTTATAATTAGAATTATCTTCAATGAAATTAATTTTATTTTCTGATGAAATATTAAGTATAGGTTTGCCAAAAATAGTAAAATATCCATCTGTTTCATCTATGATTCTAGTATTATTAGATAATTCAACCCTTATTTTTGAAAATGATGAAGTTGTATTAAATTCAGAAATATCCCAATTGTATATACCATTATTTTTAACACCTCGTTCAATAATATTCCACTTCTTACCTTTATCAATCGAATAGTAGATATTAACTTTTTTTCCTCTAACATTTATTGAATTCCATTTAATATCAATTGGATTTTCTGAATAAAAAATATCATTATAAAGAGGATTGAATATTTTTAGTGAAGGTAGTTTGGAAATTTTAAATTTTTTTTCTGAAATATCATAAATAGCTTCATTTTCAACTGCTATAATTTTTATCAGACAATCTTCTGATTCTATGTTTGGGCAAAACCATAAATATTGATTTTTATTTAGCACTCTTGATTCAACTCTTTCCCATGTGCTGCCATTGTTCTGAGAAAACATTATTTTATATAATTCAGATTTTAGTGCATCAGATTCCCACTTAATTGTGATGGCTTTTCCTGCTTCTAAAAGTTCACCTCCATTTGGGTATGATATTCTGATTTTATTTGATTCATCAATAATAGAAAAAACTTCTGATATTGAAATGATATTATTTGTATTACTGACAATTTTAATTAAACATTCATCATAAAAATCATCAAGATGAGGAATATCCCATGTATGTATTCCAAAATTAACAATATTTGTAGCTATAATTTCCCATGTATATCCATTGTCTTTTGAAAAGTATATATTAATAAGTTCATTATTTATTTTTTTAGATTTCCATTCAATTTTTAATTTTTCTCCACCAGAATAAATATTATTTTTAAATGGTTTAAGAATTTTTATTTGAGGGCCATCAATTTTAAACTCTTTTTTAGATAGTGACTTGATTTTATTATCAATACTTTGAATTTTAAGTAGACAGCTGTTACTATTAACTTGTGGCACCTCCCAATTATATTTGCCATCATTTTCTGTTATTGATATCAGCTCCCAATCATTTCCTGAGTTATAAGATATAAAAATTTTTATTTTTTCATCTTTAGATATACGTTTACTTGTCTTCCATTTAATTTGATAATCATTACCAATTTTAAGTTTTTCTTTTGGTTTGGGAGATTTAATAATGATATCTTGTTTAGATAAGCATATTGTAACAAATAAAAAAAAGATTATATATTTAATATTTTTTTTCAATTACTTTGGTTGAGTCAGAAGATGTTGCAGGAATTGAGATAAATTTTTTAATATCATCAACCAGAAGACTTGTCCAATAATCACCAATGATTGCTCCTGGATAGCCTCGGACAACTAATCCATCTCTATTTATAAGATAGCTTACTGGGACGGAATAAAATCCACCATATTGTTGAATAACTTCATTAATTATATTAGTTGAACCATATAGAAGTTTATAATCGACATTAATCTTGTTTGTAAATTTTTTTAATTGATTAAAGTTATCACTAATACTAACTCCTATAATCTCAAAACCTTTACTATTGTACTTTTCATATAAATCGTTAAATTCAGGTATTTCTGCAATGCATGGACCACACCAAGTAGCCCAAAAATTTAAAAGTACAACGTCACCCTTAAATGAACTTAAGGTGATAATACTATCATTTACCATTTCATCATATAAAGTTAAACTAAAATCATATGCTGGAATATATGTAGGCTCGTTATTAACTTCATTATTTTGAGTAAAAATAATGGTAAAAGTAATTAGATAAATATGTAATAAATAATTCTTCATTATCATTTAGATAAACCAGATTTTAAAAATTTATAAAATTTACTTTCACTACATTTTCCAATAGGGCCTGATAATATTTTTTCATTACTATCAATTATAACATACAAAGGTTGAGCAGCATTCCCATATTTATCAATTTCAATAGATAAATTTTTCTCACCAATTCTTTTTCTGATCTTACCACTTTGATCAATAATCCAATCTTCTTCCTCCATTATATGTTTGTGATCTGCATATAAAGACACAATAATAAAATTATCTCTAAGCATTTCTTTTATATATGGCTTACTCCAAATCTTATTTTCCATTTCTCTACAATTTTCACACCCTAATCCAGTAAAATCTAAAAATATAGGTTTATCAGTTTTATTCTGTTTAGCAAAACTTAATGCTTCATCGTAATCAAAAAAACCTTTTAAACCAAGAGGAGTATGAATTTTATCCACATTTTGATATTTAACTTTTTCTGGAAAATCTAAATATGCATTAGAAGATTCAGATTCAAGCACATTAAAACTATTTTGAATATCAAACTCTTGTGTACTTGGTGGTGGTAAATACCCGCTAAGCCAAGATAATGGAGCTCCGAACATTCCTGGAAAAATAGCTATTACAAATGAAAAGGAAATAATCGCAAGTAGTAATCTCACAACTCCAATTTTATCATCA
>CEVN01059906.1_pt1 | contig 23074 bp, 20 predicted proteins | sample 427041 | NCBI WGS metagenome assembly CEVN01 (sample SAMEA2623463, study PRJEB7988) | marine metagenome | biome: marine biome (ENVO:00000447); feature: surface water layer (ENVO:00002042); material: "saline water (ENVO:00002010), including plankton (ENVO:xxxxxxxx)" | depth 5 m
TAATTTTATGGTTGTTAAGTAGGCCGACATCTCGTAAATATGTTTCAGGATTACATGAAATATAAATAATATTATCAAATCCATTTATTAACTGAATAACATCATGCGTTAATCCAGACCGAGGTGGGTCTACCAGGATATGTGAAAAATTGTAATCACTTATATTCTTATTATTCATTCTATTAAAATTTCTACCATTAAAAAGCTCAACAACTTCGGATGATGATAATCTTGCAAAATCTATATTCTTTATATTATTTTTAATAATTGCTTGTTTGAGACATTTAATTGATGATCTATTATTTTCAGTTACAAAAACTCTATTAAAACAACTTGCTAGAGGCATGCTAAATGTTCCAACTCCGCAATATAATTCAATTAAATCACCTGTATTATTAAAACCTGTATATGAAAGAACTTTATCAATCATTTTTGTCAACAAGAATCTATTAGGCTGATAAAAACAATTGTCAGTTTGATAGGTTGTTAAATTTAAATTTTTCAATCTTATAGTGTCTTTAAAAAATTGATTTATTTCAGGATATATTTCGTTTTTAGCCCTTAAAATAATTTTTACATTTAAATCAATTAATTTAGTATTTAATTTATCTCTTAAGTCTTTAATTTCGTCAGTTAGATGTTTGTGATAAATAAGTGTAGCAAGAACTTCTTTGCATGAATTAGATCTAAAATTAATTTGAAATAATTTTTTATTTAGTAATTCTGAATTATTAATTTCATAAAGTAAAATTGGCATTACTTTTTGAATAGATGATGATGCATTAATAAATGACTTTAAAAATATCTTTGATTTACCATCATGCATTGCATAAGAATTGTTTGTATAAGTAAATTCACATCTGCTCCTATAGGATGATGAGGGGCTAAAATTTATATTAATATTATCTGAATAATATTTTGAGATATCAGATTTAAATTTTTTGAACTTATCCATTTTAAATAAATATTCTAGTTATTAATAATACAAATCCTATAAATAAAATATTAAGAACTAAGAAAAGAAAAATTATTTTTTTCAATGAAATGCTTTTAAGGTCATCATTTAGATCACTTTTTTTTCTTATTCCAAAAAAAGAACTTATAATTCTAGTAAACAACATAATAATATGAATGAATTTATCAAAATAACAGAATCAGCAGAGGAATATCTAGCTAAACTTATTCATGATAAAAATGAAACTGATTTATCAATCAGGATTTTTATTTCTGATCCTGGTACTCCAAAAGCTGAAACTTGTCTAGCATATTGTAAACCAGAAGAAGCAATGCCAGATGATATGATTATTAATTTAAATCTTATAAATATAAATATTGAAAAACGAAGCATACCTTTTTTAAAAGATTGTGAAGTAAATTATGATAACGACACATTTGGTGGACAGCTTACAATAAAAGCTCCTAATGCTAGGTTACCGAATATTTCACCTAATAGTCCTGTTGAAGATCGGATTAATTATGTTATTTATAATGAAATAAATCCAATGCTTGAATCACATGGAGGTGAAGTAAGTTTAGTTGAATTTAAAAATAATGAGGCTGTTCTTCAATTTGGAGGTGGTTGTCAAGGATGTGGAATGGTTGACGTCACTTTGAAAGATGGCATTGAAAAAACACTTGTTGAACAAATACCCGAAGTAAAAAATGTCAAAGATCTTACTGACCATTCAATAGACGATAACGCTTATTACAAATAACTAAATCTCTTCTATTGATAAAATAACTCCAAAAAATGGATGATCAAAAAGATATACTTCTTCATTAAATACTCTTTGTTTAATATTTAAATATTTACTTATTTTTTTATCTTTTAAGAATGCATCTAATTCAACATGCATGAATCTTTTTTTATAAAATTTTATTAAAAATCCTATATTTTCTTCGTCATCAATATAGATCAAAAAACGATCTGATTTTAACTCTGGAATTGTTTGTATCCATGATTTAGATTTTAGAAGAGTTATATTTTTATTTTTGTTTAGATTATTTCTTAAATTAGTTAATTTGATGAGTTCATCACTATCTCTATACCAAATCTGTGGATACAGCTTTTTTGCATTAGATATATCTTTTGATAATACTGCATCAATGTAATCTGCAATATTAGAAAAATTACTATTTTTAGAATTTGTTTTATTATCAAAAAATTTTACATGATCACCATTTGGTATTTCGTAAAAGGTTTTGAATTCTTCATCTGTAATAGCTTGATCATATTTATATATCAGCATTTCAATCTTATATTCATTTTCTATATCCTCTGCTTCAATTTGCAAAGTAAAAAGAATAAAAAAAACTAAAAATTTATAAAATTTCATCTAATAACAGATTAACATTTTTCCTTCTAATTTCTGAATCTATTTCATTATTTTTATAAATAAATTTATCTTCTTTATTAATTGAATAGATGTCACTATCTTTCGATATTAATTTTAGAAATTTGTTCAAGATATCATTGTTTAATTCTTTAGACAGATTAAAGTTTGTATTTTTAAAATTTGATTTAATTGATTTAATACCTGTTTGAGAAATTCTTATTCCAATTTTTTTGTTATTGATTAAATTGTTTACTTCAATAGGCATAGCACCGCAACGATCTATGAGATTCTTACTTATATCATTCAATTCATCAATTGTAATTGATTCTTCAATTTTTCTATAAATCTTCAATCTTTCAATGGGAGAGGGTAGATAGGATGAATCAATATAAGCTGAATCATTAAAATTAACCTCAGGTTTATTTTCTAGTTCTATAGATTTTAATGTAGATGTATTAATAGCTTTATTCAGCATAGATAGATAAAGAGACATACCAACGTTATTTACATGACCGCTTTGTCTTTCTCCTAATATTTCGCCACCACCTCTAATCTCAAGATCCTCTTGAGCAATCATAAAACCCTCACCAAGATTAGAGTTTTCCATTATTGAATCTAGTCTTGTTCTAGAAATTTTTGGAATTTCTATGTCTGGTATTAAAAAGTAGCAATAGGCCTGTCTATCAGATCTTCCAATTCTTCCTCTTAATTGATGAAGTTGAGATAAACCAAAATTCTGTGAATTTATAATTAACATTGTATTTGCATTAGGAATATCTAGTCCCATTTCAACAATAGTTGTACAGATTAATGCATCTAGTGAGCCGTTTTTAAATTCATTCATTACTTTCTTAATATTTTTTTTACTCAGTCTTCCATGGGCTATTCCTATTTCAAAATCTGGCAATAATTCATTAATTTGTTCTCTTGTTCTTTCAATTTTTTCAATATCATTTTGTATGATAAAAGATTGACCACCTCTTGATTTTTCCCGTATTAGCGCTTCTTTAAAAATTTGATTTGTATGAATTTTTAAAAAAGATTTAATATTAATTCTATTTGATGGAGCGGTATGTAGGAATGAAAAATCTTTTAATCCTGAAAATACCATGTTCATTGTCCTTGGAATAGGCGTTGCTGATAAATAAAGAACATGACAATTTTCTTGTTTATTTTTTATATAGTTTTTTTGTTTTATACCAAATTTATGCTCTTCGTCGATTATCAATAATCCTGTATTTTTAAAATTTATTTCATCATTAAAAATAATATGAGTGCCAATAAGAATATCTATTTTATTAGAATTAAAATCATCAATTAATTGAGTTTTTTTATCTTTTGATACAAATCTATTTAATTTACCAATTGATACACCGAAATTTCTAAATCTTTGTAAAAATGAATTGTAGTGCTGGTCACTTAATATAGTACTTGGTGTTATTACTATTATTTGTTTTGAAGAATTCACGGCAACAAAAGCTGATTTCATTGCTACTTCAGTTTTACCAAATCCCACATCACCACATAAAACTCTATTCATTGGCTTGATTAGTGAAAGATCTTTTTTTATATCATTGAATGAAGATATTTGATCAGGAGTTTCAATATAAGGAAAATCATCCTCAAATTCTTTCATTGTATCTTCACTAACTTTTAAACTAGGTGCCAATGAATTTAATCTTCGTGATTCTATATCAAGTATCTCAGCAGCATGATCTATGGCTCTTTTTGAAGCTTTTTCTTTTTTAGATGACCATTTTTTTGATGAAAGAGAATCAAGTTCTAGAGGATCGGAAATTTCTTTTTTATGATAACTAGATAGTTTATTAATATTATTTAAAGGAACATAGAGGACCTCATTTTTTGCATAAATAATCTTTATATATTCATTTAATTTATTATCAGCCTCCACTATTTCCAGTCCAGAATATCTTCCAAGACCATAATCTTCATGAATGACATATTCGTTCTCATTAAATGTTTTATTTGATTCAATAAATCTTGATTGGCTTACTTGGTCATTTCTTGGTCTTATAACATTATCAAGATTTTCCATATGTAAAATGTAAGTATTGGAATTTTTTAAAAACATAGGTCTTACAATTTCACCTAGCATCAAATTGAGTTGACTATCTAAGTTATATAATTCTTTGGTAATAGATAGGTTCGGAGATCTTATACTTATTAGATCTTCAAAATCATCTGCATTAGATGTCATAATTATGTAGTTATCTTTTTTCAATAAAATTTCTTCATAATCAGATATCAAGTCTTCAATTTTGTTATAAGGACAATCAAATGATTCCATTTTTATTGGCTTAATATTCTTTATATTATTAATTATTTCATTCATATCAGTATATAAATCTTCTGGTTTAATAAGGGGACGATTTATTTCGTATGACTCGTCATTAAATCTTTCATTTATAAAGGTTTTGTAGTCCAGAATTTCTGAATTAAGATCTTCAAATTTTATATATTCATAATTAGAGAATATTTCAAAGAAAGAAGATGTATTTTTAAAAAAGAAGGGAAAGTATATTTCAATACCCTCTACAGGAATTTGGTTTTTAATATTTTGAAACAATGAACAATAACGCTCATCAAAGTCACTAAAATATTCTCGCCAACTATCTATAAATAGATTTATTGTTGATTTATCAAATGAAATGACATCACCTTTTGTTAGAGAAAAGTTTTTAGTCTCTTTTATTGATAGCTGATTATCTATGTTAAAAAATCTTATTGATTCTATTTTGTCATCGAATATTTCTACTCTTAAGGGATTCTTATATATCGGGGTATAAATATCAATTATTCCACCTCTAACAGTATATTCATTAATATTTTCAACATTATCTTTTTTAATATAATTCAATGATTCTAAAATCTTAATAAGCTCATTTAATGAAATCTGTGAACCAACTTCATAACTTTTCTTTGATTTAAAGTTATCAATAGTAGGATATCTATCAAATAGGTTTTTAATTGAAGTAATTAAAATATGTTTATCTTGAGAATTGTTATTTATGATTTTAAATCTTTTTTTGCTAATATTCTTTGGTATTGAAAAATGGTCATAGGGTAAGATTTCATTTTCTGGAAAGAGTTTTATTTTCTCTTTATCAATTAATAAACCTAGCTCATTTTGAAGATATAAAGCTTCCTTATTATTTTTTACTAAAATACAAATAGGTTTATTTGAATTAAGAAAGTAGTTTAATAACGAATAAGAATAGTTTTGATGTTTTTTATATTTATTTTTGAGCATCTAGTTGTGTATAATGAGGCCTTATTCTATCAATCAAAATTTATTTTAAAAGGAATTATGGACATAAACTTTAGTAAAGAGGATATTGCTTTTAGGGATGAAGTCAGAGAATGGCTGGCTAATGACTATCCAAAGCATGTAAAAGAAAAAACTGATAATGGTATTGCTTTAACCAAACAAGACATGATTGATTATCATAAAGCCATTTCTAAGAAGGGTTGGATGGGTTATAACTGGCCTGTAGAGTATGGTGGAACAGGTTGGTCATCTACACAGTTATATATATTTAATAAAGAATTTGGTCTTGCAGGTTGCCCACCTTTGTTAGCCTTTGGTGTAAGCATGGTTGCTCCAGTTATATGGACATTTGGTAACGATGAACAGAAAAAAAGATTTTTACCAGATATATTAGAATTTAATACATGGTGGTGTCAGGGATATTCTGAACCAGGATCTGGTTCTGATTTGGCTTCACTTAAAACTAAGGCTGTTTTAGATGGAGATCATTATGTTGTCAATGGATCTAAAACATGGACTACTTTAGCTCAAAATGCAGATTGGATATTTTGTTTAGTAAGAACAGATAATAGTGGTATTAAACAAGAGGGAATTTCATTTCTTTTAATTGATATGAAATCTCCAGGTATTGAAGTAAAGCCAATTATTACAATTGATGGTGAACACGAAGTTAATTCAGTATTTTTTACTGACGTAAGAGTCCCTGTCTCTAATCTTGTAGGCGAAGAAGGTAAAGGTTGGACATATGCTAAATTTTTACTTGCTCACGAAAGATTTGGAATTGCTGGACTTGGTGCATCCTTGAGATCATTAAATAGATTAAAAGATATTATTTCTAAATTAAATAATCCTGATTTAGAAAAGAAAGCACATGAGTTAGAGGTCGCATTATCTGCTATTGAAATAACTGAATTAAGATTGTTGTCAGCATTAGAAAATGGAGGACATCCCGGAGCAGAGTCATCTATTTTAAAAATTAAAGGTACTGAAATGCAGCAAAATTTATCAGAATTATTTGTTGAAGCATCAGGTGAATATGCTTTAATGTATCCTGGTCCTCATGGCTATGGTAGCAATGATAAACCTTCTGGACCTGAATATGCAGCAGAGGGCTTGTCAGGATTCCTAAATTTAAGAAAAACTTCTATTTATGGTGGAAGTAACGAAATCCAAAAAAATATTCTAGCTAAGTTTGTATTAGGCGTTTAAATATGAATCTTAATTATAACGACGAACAGAATATGCTTCGTGAACAGATTCAGAAATTTTGTGAATCAGATTATGATTTTTACAAAAGAGAAGAAGTAATTAAATCTGATAAAGATTTTGACAATAATGTATGGAAACTCTTTGCTGATCAGGGTTGGCTGTCTATGCCTTTTAGTGAAGAATCTGGTGGCCTAGGCTTTGGACCTATAGAATTGTCGATTTTATTTGAAGAGTTTGGAAAAGCTCTAGTAATTGAGCCATATTTAGCATCCATTGTATTATCAGGCACTTTAATTGATAAATCGTCGTATAACCAAAAATCTGAATTGATAGAGAATATAAATTCTGGTAATTTACATATTTCTTTAGGATATGCTGAGATTGATAAAGGATATGATTATTTATCACCAACAACTAATTTAGATTCAAATTACGTATTAAATGGCACTAAAACGCTCGTACTAAATGGCGCTAATGCAGAAAAGTTATTGGTAACTTGTGTTCAGGATGAAGTTTTTAAAATAGTTATACTCGATCAAAATATTGAAGGAGTCTCTGTAAATTCTTTTTCTACAGTTGACGGTCAATCTTGTTCAGAAATTTCATTTGAAAATGTAAAATTGGATGAATCTACAGTTGTTGCATCAGGTGATGAGGCAATCAATTTACTTAATGAAACAATAAATTTGGCTGTATTGTGCATCTGTGCTGAAGCAGTTGGATTAATGCAATCATGTTATTTAAAAACTTTAGAGTACACAAAAGGCAGAGAACAGTTTGGTCAACCTATTTCTAATTTTCAAGTCTTACAACACAGAATGGTTGATATGTATATTGAGTCAGAACTTGCAAAGTCATTATTAATAAAAGCAATGCTTGAAGTTAATAATCAATCTGATGAAATGTATAAACATGTATCAGCACTAAAATCATATATTGGAAAATACGGAAAATTATCAGCAAAGGAAGCGGTTCAACTCCATGGTGGTATGGGAGTTAGTGAGGAAATGATGATCGGTCATTATTTAAAGAAAATGATCTCAATTGATGCTCTATTTGGCAATGCAGATTATCATCTTAAAAAGTTTGCAAGTTAATTATATAGTTATTTAAAAATGCATTTATAATCTTAATATGGGTGATAACAGGGATATAAATTTTCAATCAACCCAGAGACAAAAAAGAATTTTGCCACAGGATTCTTTTGGTGATTGGAAATGGAGAGAAGCACTTGCAGAATTAATGGTTCCATTAATTGGTTCTTTATATAGAAATGGAATTAATATTATGATTTATGGCAAATCATTAGTAAATGAATCACCTGTTGCTATTATGAAAGCTCATAGATTTGCAAGACAAACTGATAATAATGAATTAAGTGAACTTGAGACATATCCTATTCTTCAACATATAAGCTCATTAAAACTGCAAGATTGTGAAATTGATATCGGTGAGATAGCTGTAAAATGTCCTTTTTTTAATGATATTAAAGATGATACTTCAAAAATTCCTGATTATATTAATGGCGAACTTAAATCTGTAATTAATAAAAAGTCTAATAGGCCAAACAATCCCAAAAACATAGTTTTATATGGTTTTGGAAGAATAGGAAGACTGGTAGCAAGAATGATGACGCAAACAACTGGTCCTGGTAATTACTTCAGACTAAAAGCTATCGTTATAAGAAAAGCTGCAGATGATGATATTTTTAAAAGAGCAAGCTTATTAACAAGAGACTCTGTGCATGGAGCATTTGATGGTACTGTTAGAGTTGATGAAGAGAATTCAACTCTTGTAATTAATGGCAATCCAGTAAAAATAATATATGCATCGAGTCCAGATGAAATTAAATATAAAGATTTCGATATAATTGATCCAATAGTAATTGATAATACAGGCGTTTGGAGAGATGAAGACAGTCTTTCAAAACATCTTAAATCTGGAGCTTCTAAGGTTATTCTTACTGCTCCAGCAAAAGGTGATTTAAAAAATATAGTGTATGGAATAAATGACAATATTCTAAAAGATAACGACTCAATAATATCAGCTGCTTCATGTACTACAAATGCAATAGTTCCAGTTTTAAAAGCAGTTAATGATGAATATAAAATTAAAGGTGGTCATATAGAAACTGTTCATGCATATACAAATGACCAAAATTTAATTGATAATTTTCACAAAGGTGACAGAAGAGGTCGTGGGGCACCGTTAAATATGGTCATTACTACTACAGGAGCAGTAAAGGCAGTTGCAAAAGCACTTCCAGAGCTAGAGGGAAAACTTACTGGTAATGCTATAAGAGTTCCAACACCAAATGTAAGTCTTGCAATATTATCCTTAGCTCTTGAACAAGAAGTTACCGATACACAAATTAACGATTACCTTAAGTCAATAGCATTTCATTCAAAATATAGAGAAATAATTGGTTTTGTTAATTCACCAGAAATTGTATCAACCGATTTCTATTCAAGTCCATTTGCCTCAATAATTGACTCTCAAGCGACAATTGCAAGTAAAAATAGAGTTACGCTTTATTGTTGGTATGACAACGAATATGGTTATTCTAAACAAGTTATTGGACTTACTAAGAAAGTAGCTAAAATTAATCTACCAAGATTGCCAAATCCAGTTAACTAAACCTAGAATCAGACTCACTTTAGCCTTATAATTCTATTGTTTTTAATAGTTTCAATAGCAACTAAGGCACACATAAGGTGATAAAAATATCAAAAGGTCTTGATTTACCAATTTCAGGTAAACCAGACATATCTATTACTGATGAACCAAAAATTTCATCAGTTTCTTTATTAGCTAATGATTTTGTTGGAATGAAGCCAACAATGCTAGTTAAAGAAAATGATGAAGTAAAAGTTGGTGAAAAATTATTCGAAGATAAAAAAAATCCTGGTATATTTTTTACTGCTCCTGCTGGAGGATTGATTAAGTCTATTAATAGAGGCGATAAAAGAAAATTTTTATCAATTGAAATAGAAATTTCACAAAATGAAGAATTCATTGATTTTGATATGGGGTCTAGTCAAGATGAAATCAAAAATACATTAATTAATAGTGGTCTTTGGAACGTATTTAGAACGAGACCATTCAACAGAACACCAAACATATCTTCTTCACCTGAGGCCTTATTTATAAACTGTTGTGATACAAACCCCTTAAGTGTAGACCCCTATGAAATCATTAATATTGACAAAGATAGTTTTGATAAGGGTCTTGAGACAATAAAACAATTATTTGATTGTGATATTCATCTTACCTATCAAAATAATAATTTTGACAATACGTTATCAGGCATTAATTATCATCAGTTTACTGGACCACATCCAGCAGGTCTAGTTGGTACACATATTTCTAAAATACATCCTGTAAATTTAAATTCAAAAGTTTGGACAGCTAATTTTCAAGACATAATATCAATAGGATATCTTAAAAAAAATAAAAAAATTAAAACAACTAAGATCATTAGCTTGGGAGGTCCTGCTGTATTTGAACCATCATTAATTAAAGTTAGACATGGATCTAATTTAGATGAGATTACTGCTGGAAAGATAGAAGATAATTCAAGAGTTATATCGGGATCTGTTCTTCATGGTCATGAATCAGAGGGTGTAATGAAGTATTTAGGTTATTACGATTCACAAGTTTCTGTTATTCCGGACGAAGTTAATGAAATCTTTTTAAATTGGTTAATGCCAGGCTCTTCACTCCATTCAAAATTAAATGTCTTTATTTCATCTTTTATTAAGCCTAAAAAATATATCTTTAATACATCCATAGGAGGTGGTAATAGGGCAATAGTCCCAATTTCATCATATGAAGAAGTTGTTCCAATGGATATTCTAGTCACACAATTACTTAAATCATTGGTGGTATCTGACATAGAGATGGCAATTGATTTGGGAATGTTGGAGTTAGTGCCTGAAGATCTATCTCTTTGCTCATATGTTTGTCCAAGTAAATATGATTATTCATCAATTCTAATGGATAATTTAAATAAGCTATATTTAGAACAATGAAGATTCTTAGAAATTATTTTAACAATATCAAACCTAACTTTATTAATGATGGTAAATATAATAAATGGTTTCCATTATTCGATGCATTAGAAAATTTATTTTTTTCATATAGTAAAAAAACAAAAAATCCAATCCATGTAAGAGATGCTGTAGACATTCAGAAAGTAATGGTAACTGTTTGGTTGGCTACTTTTCCTGCAATGTTTTTTGGTATGTACAATCTTGGATCTCATTCATTAGAATATCTAGATTCAATAAATGTACAAAATACTGGTGATTGGCATCATTACTTTGTAAATATTGTTGGTTATGATTCAAATAGCTTTTTTAGCAAGTTATGGTTTGGAGCATGTTATTTTATTCCTATATATTTTGTAGTTTTTACCGTAGGTATTGCTTGGGAGGCATTATTTGCAATTGTAAGAAAACACGAAATTAATGAGGGGGCTTTTGTTTCAACTGTATTGTTTGCTTTAAGTTGTCCACCTGATATACCACTATGGCAAGCTGCAATGGGTATTTCATTTGGTTTAGTTATTGGAAAAGAAATTTTTGGAGGTACTGGTAAAAATTTCTTAAATCCCGCCTTAACCGGAAGAGCTTTCTTATATTTCGCATATCCAGCTCAAATTTCAGGTGACAAAGTCTGGATAGCAGGTATTTCTGACTATAATATAATACCTGAAGGTTACAGTGGTGCTACTGCATTGGGAATGGCAGCAGAAAACGGATTACCTGGTATAACTAATTCATATTCATGGATGGATGCATTTTTAGGAAACATTCCAGGCTCTGTTGGAGAAACATCGATAATAGCAATAATGATAGGTTTGATAATTTTATTAGCTACAAAAGTAGCATCATATAGAATTATCCTAGGAACATTTGTTGGTATGATATTTATGTCTTCAATTCTTAATTTAGTTGGATCAGATTCAAATCCAATGTTCTATATTCCATGGTATTGGCATGCTGTTATTGGAAGTTTTGCTTTTGGTCTAGTATTTATGGCCACTGAACCAGTTTCAGGATCAGGTACTAATACAGGTAGATGGATTTATGGAATGGTTATTGGTGTTACAGTAATTTTAATTAGAGTTATTAATCCAGCATTTCCTGAAGGCATGATGTTGGCTATACTATTCGCTAATTTATTAGCACCTGTTATTGATCATATGGTTGTAATGTCAAATATTAAAAAACGTAAGGCTCTATTTAATGAATGAATCTGTTTTAAAAACAATTGGAGTTGCATTCTTTGTTTGTTTGGTATGTTCGTTAATTGTTTCAACATCCGCAGTTAGCTTAAGAGATCAACAAAAAGAAAATAAGCTCAATGATAGAAGAATAAAAGTTCTTGAAGTTGCCGGTATAGAAATTAAACCAGATCAAACAGTTGCAGAACAATTCTCTAAATTAGAACAAAAATTTGTTAACTTTGATACAGGTCTCTTAATGGATGAGTATAAAAACTTTGATATAGATGAATATGATCAATTAATGTCTACTAAAGATAGCAACTTATCCTCTTCAGTGCCTCAAAATGAAGACATAGCAATAATAAAAAATAGGGAAAATGTAGGAAAAATATTTATATTACGTGACAATTTAGGAAATATAGATAAGTTAATTTTACCAATAAGAGGATATGGTTTATGGGGCACATTATATGGGTATATAGCAATTAAAGGAGACTTTAATACCGTCACAGGGATAACCTATTATGAACATAAAGAAACTCCAGGCTTAGGTGCTGAGGTAGACAATGATGATTGGAAAGATTCTTGGGTTGGAAAAAAAATATATCAAAATGATGAGGTAGCTTTAACAGTAATTAAGGGAAAAGTAGCCAGTGATGATCCCTCTAAGATATATAAAGTTGATGGATTATCAGGCGCCACAATAACTGGAAGAGGTGTTTCTAATATGATTGCTTATTGGTTTGGTAATTCTGGATATTCAAAATTATTACAGGAGCTAGATTATGAATCTTAAGAGATATCAAGAGGTCATTATTAAACCTCTTATTGATGAAAACCCTATAACTCTTCAGATTCTTGGAATATGTTCTGCTTTGGCTGTTACAAATAATTTAACTGTAACATTAGTGATGTGCATAGCTGTTATAAGTGTAATATCTTTCTCGAATTTATTTATTTCACTTATTAGAAATTATATTCCTTCGAGCATAAGAATTATTGTTCAAATGACCATCATTGCATCATTAGTAATAGTCGTTGATGAGTTATTAAAAGCATATGACTATGAAACTAGCAAAAGATTATCTGTTTTTGTTGGATTAATAATTACAAATTGTATTGTTATGGGTAGAGCTGAAGCTTTTGCTATGAAAGAGAAGCCATTGCTCAGCTTTTTAGACGGACTTGGAAATGGTATAGGTTATAGCATTATCCTAATTGGTGTTGCATTTATAAGAGAGCTATTTGGTGCTGGAACTCTATTCGGTGTTGATGTAATGCCAGAATGGTATATGACTAATAATCTATTACTTTTACCTCCAAGCTCATTTATCATTATAGGTTTGTTTATATGGCTTATACGATCTTTAAAACCAGCTCAAATTGAAGAGGATGATTTTGAGGTTTCAGTTCATTCAACGGCACCTAATTTAACTAAAAAAGATATACATGTTTGAACACTATTTAAATATTTTTATAACAACAGTATTCATTGAAAATATTGCTCTTTCTTTGTTTTTAGGAATGTGTACATTTATAGCCATTTCAAAAAAAATTGATGCTGCATTTGGGTTAGGTATAGCAGTTATTGTTGTTTGCTTGATAACAGTCCCTTTAAATAATTTAATTTATAACTATATACTAAGAGAAGATGCTCTTTCTTGGGCAGGGCTTGAAGGAACAAATTTAGAATTCGTTGAGTTAATTAGTTATATCGGTGTAATAGCCGCAAGTGTACAAATATTAGAAATGTTTTTAGATAAATACGTTCCAGCTTTATATAATGCTCTTGGGCAATTCCTGCCCCTAATCACTGTTAATTGTGCAATATTAGGAGCCTCATTATTCATGGTTGAGAAAGACTTAATGTTTGGAGAAAGTGTTGTATATGGATTTGGTGCAGGTTTCGGTTGGGCTTTAGCAATTGTAGTTTTAGCTGGCATTAGAGAAAAATTAAAATATTCTGATATACCAGATGGACTTAAGGGATTAGGTACAACTTTTATTATTGTTGGATTAATGAGTTTTGGTTTTATGTCTTTTGGAGGAATATCACTTTAAAATGAGTATTGACTTAATACTTGGTGTTGCATCGTTTAGTGGAATAATCTTACTCTTAGTTTTGATTATAGTTTTTGCAAGATCAAAATTAGTTTCCACTGGTAATGTATCAATTGAAATTAATGGAGATGCTAGCAACCCTATAGTAGTTCCCTCAGGATCAAAATTACTACAAACTTTAGCTGATAATAATATATTTCTTGCATCTGCTTGCGGGGGTGGAGGAACTTGCAGTCAATGTAAATGTCAGGTTTTAGAAGGTGGGGGTTCTATATTGGCAGCAGAGGAATCTCATTTTAATTCAACTGAACAGAAACAAGGTTGGAGGTTATCTTGTCAAGTTCCAGTTAAAGATAATTTAAAAATAAATGTTCCTGAGGATGTGTTTGGTGTTAAAGAGTGGGAATGTGAAGTTGTTTCTAATGATAATGTTGCAACATTTATTAAAGAGTTAATACTCAAATTACCTGAAGGAGAAAATGTAGATTTTAGGGCTGGAGGATATGTTCAGCTTGAAGCACCAGCATATGAAATTGATTACAAGGAATTTGATATAGATAAGCAATATCATGAAGATTGGGATAGATTTAAAATCTGGGACAATAAATCTATTACTAAAGAGCCTGTTATTCGAGCTTATTCTATGGCTAATTATCCTGAAGAAAAAGGAATCATAAAATTTAATATCAGAATAGCTTCACCACCACCAGGTCAAGATGTACCTCCTGGACTTATGTCATCCTGGACATTTGGATTAAAACCTGGTGATAAGGTAAAGGTGTTTGGACCTTTTGGAGAGTTTTTTGCTAAAGAAACTGATGCTGAAATGGTATTTGTTGGTGGAGGTGCTGGTATGGCACCCATGAGATCTCATATTTTTGATCAATTACTTCGTATTAATACAAATCGTAAAATAACATTTTGGTATGGAGCTCGTAGTCTTAAAGAAATGTTTTATGTTGATGATTTTAATAAATTAGCAGAAAAGTATGATAATTTTGAATGGCATGTTGCATTATCAGATCCTTTGCCTGAAGACGATTGGGATGGTGATACCGGATTCATTCACAATGTTTTATATGAAAATTATTTAAAAAATCATGAGGCTCCAGAAGATTGTGAATATTATATGTGCGGACCTCCAATGATGAATAAAGCTGTTATAGATTTACTTATAAATCTTGGTGTAGAGCCAGAAAATATCGCTCTTGATGACTTTGGTGGTTAATTAATAAATTGTGGGCCGCCAATTAATATCAAAAATAATTGCTTTAACAGCAGGTTTTATATTACTTCTCATTGCTTATAACCATAATCAAGATAGATTATATTTAATCAATGGTGAGGCTTACGGAACTACTTGGTCAATAAAATCAACTGAATATATTGGTGACCATCATAAAGACAATATAGAGAAAATCATATCAAGGATTGATTATGTTGCCTCTAATTATAAAGAAGATTCTGAAATAGCACTGATTAATGTTAGCAATGATTCATATCACTTTATATCCGATGATCTTTTTCAAATACTTGCAATAGCAAAAGAGGTTGAAAATATATCCGAAGGTTTCTATAACATAACTCTTGGTAAAGTATCGTCTAATTTAGGCTTTTCACCAAATTTTGGTAAAGAACTGATTCATAAAAAAGATAAAACCTTTAACTTAAATGAAAGAGATAAATCACTAGAGAAACTTTCATTAAATTGGTTTGATTTATCATCTATAGCTAAAGGATACGCGGTACAAAAGGTTCATGAATATCTGCTTCAACATAACCTAAATAATCATTTTATTGATATAGGTGGTGAGATTATTATTAATGGCAAAAATAAAGAAAAACCTTGGCTAGTAGGTATACAAAATCCACTTTCATTACAAAACAACGCATCTATAGTTATTGAAAAAAAGGATATTTTTTTAGCAATAGCAACTTCTGGAGAATACAGAAACTTTAAGGCTGATGTAGATGGTAACAAAATCTCTCACACTATAAATCCTATGAGCTTAGAATCTATAGATCATAATATCCTCTCTGTAACTGTTGCTCACGGCATATCTGCAACACATGCAGACGCTTATGCAACTGCATTCAATGCAATGGGAGTCGATCTAGCAATGAAAATAGCTAACAAAAATAATATTGCTCTAATGTTAATTGTTCAGAACAATAACAAATTGGATATCATATATTCAAACAAATGGTATGATTTAGTTATATGAATGAATTATTCTTAGGTTTCTTAATAATTACTATATCTTTTATAGGTTTAGCTCTAGGTCTTATAATGAGATCAAAACCAATTAAGGGTTCTTGTGGGGGTATGGCAAATCTTGAAGATGGCGGTGAATGTCAAATCTGTGGTAGATCTGACCCTGCTAATTGTAATAATTAAAACTGATTCATTGTATTATCTTCACCAGCTGCCTTTAGGGCTGCATCACCAGCAAAATACTCTTTATGATCATCTCCCATATCAGATCCAGACATATTTTGATGCTTAACACATGCTATACCTTGCCTAATTTCTTTTCTTTGAACATTAGCAACATAACCTAACATTCCTTCATCACCAAAATATTCTTTAGCCAAGTTATCAGTTGATAGGGCGGCTGTATGGTATGTTGGTAATGTAATTAAATGATGAAATATACCAGCCTCTTTAGAAGCATCAGCTTGAAATGTTCTTATTTTGTTATCCGCTTCTTTTGCTAATTCTGTATCGTCATATTTTTCATTCATAAGATCACTTCTATCGTAAGCTGATACATCAAGTCCAGAATCTTTCATTGAATCAAAAACTTGTTGCCTAAAATTTAATGTCCAGTTAAATGAAGGACTATTGTTATAGACGAGTTTTGCATTAGGTATGATCTTTCTTATTTCTTTCATCATTTTACCGATTTGACCAATATGTGGTTTTTCAGTCTCAATCCAAATTAGATCAGCTCCATTTTGAAGACTTGTAATTGAATCAAGTATGCAACGTTCTTCGCCAGTTCCCTTTCTAAATTGATATAAATTTGATGGCAGGCGTTTAGGTCTAACAATCTTTCCATTTTGACTGATCATTACATCACCATGATTCATATTTTTTTCATTGATTTCTTCTACATCTAAAAATGAATTATATTGATCTCCAAGATCTCCTTGTTCATTAGTTATCGCAATTTGTTTAGTTAAACCGGCTCCAAGAGAATCTGTTCTTGCTACGATAATTCCATCATCAACACCAAGTTCTAAAAACGCATATCTAACAGCATTAATTTTTGCTAAAAAATCAGCATGAGGTACTGTAACCTTGCCATCTTGATGACCACACTGTTTCTCATCTGATACTTGGTTTTCAATTTGTATTGCACAAGCCCCAGCTTCAATCATTTGCTTTGCCATTAAATACGTAGCTTCTTCATTTCCAAATCCAGCATCAATATCAGCAATTATTGGCACTATGTGGGTTTCAAAATTATCAATTTTACTTATTATCTCAGATTTATTTTTTTCAGACGCATTATCTAATTCTCTAAATAATCCACCAAGCTCTCTAGCATCAGCTTGTTTTAAAAATGTATAAAGTTCATTAATTAAACTAGCAACTGTAGTTTTTTCATGCATTGATTGGTCAGGCAAAGGACCAAATTCTGATCTTAAAGCAGCAATCATCCAGCCGGATAAATAAAGATATTTGCGTTTTGTAGTACCAAAATGTTTCTTTATTGAAATAAGTTTTTGTTGACCAATAAAACCATGCCAACATCCAAGTGATTGTGTGTATTGTGAAGAGTCATTATCATAGCTCTCCATGTCTTTCCTCATTATACTTGCAGTATATTTTGCTATTTCTATTCCAGTTTTAAATTGGTTTTGTAAACGCATTCTTGCAACATATTCTGCATTTATCGACGACCAACTAGATGAATTCATATGATTAATGGAGTTTGCACCATCCACACTACTATTAAGTTTTGACATAAAATTTCCCCTGTTATGTAGTGCAGTAAATAATATTTAATAAATTATGTCAATTTATCTTAATATTGCTTATTTAAAGGGTTTATATTGTAGTTTTACTACAAAATTAGATTTCTTAGAGTTTATTTGACAAACCAATATAAGTCTTTGGTGTTAGTTTTATAAGTTTATTTTTTGAGGCATCAGATATTTGTAAGCCTTTAACAAATTTTATATAAGACTCTTTGTTTAATTTTTTGCCTCTAGAAAGAGTTTTAAGTTGTTCATATGCATTATCAATACCTTCATACCGCATAACTGTTTGAACTGCCTCTGTTAAAACTTCCCAATTATCATCAAGCTCATTGTTTATTTTTGATAGATTAGGTTTAACTTTTTCCATACCATTTGTAAGAGATGTTAAAGCTATTTGTGAATAACCAAAAGTTAGTCCAATATTTCTAAGGACTGTGCTATCAGAAAGGTCTCTTTGTAATCTTGATTTCGTTAATTTATTAACAAAATAATCATTTAATGAATTAGAAATTCCAAAATTACCTTCAGCATTTTCAAAATCTATTGGATTAACTTTATGAGGCATCGTTGATGATCCCACTTCATTTTTATAAACTTTTAAAGAAAAAATATCATTCGATATATATAGCCACATATCCTGACATAAATCTATACAGATATTATTTAACCTAGTCATAATTTGTGTAGTTTCAGCGATCCAATCATGTGGTTCTATTTGAGTTGTATGCGTGTTATGTTGAATGTCATAAGTTTTAAGAAACTTTTTATTATTGTTTGGCCAATTTATCTTATCGTTTGCAATTAAAAACGTATGATAATTGCCAGTTGCACCGCTAAATTTCGCTTGTGGAGTAACTAGTTTCAATGATTTTATTGTTGTTTTAATTCTATTAGAGAAGACTTTAATTTCTTTACCTAAAGTTGATGGAGATGCAGCTTGTCCGTGTGTTCTCGATAGAAGGCTAATATTTTTCCATCTAGTCGAATAGGAATTCAGTGATTTAGTGAGCGATTGTAATTTTTGTATATGGATTTTAATTCCAGTTTTAATCATTATTGCATACGCTAATGAATTTACATCTTCACTGGTTAAACCAAAATGTATTAAGTGTATATATTTTGCTAATTGTTTATCTTTTAAAAAATAGTCCTTTATAAAATACTCTACAGCCTTAACATCATGGTTTGTTTTTTTTTCAATTTTTTTTATTTTTAATACATATTTATCTGAAAATTGATTTTTAAAAATACTCAGCTTGTTTTTTAAAGTATTACTAATTTTAAGAAAATGTTTTGGGTGCTTATCGCACAAGTAAATTAGCCAATCAATCTCTATAATGAATCTTTGTTTAATAAGCTCAGCCTCAGAAAAGCATAATCTTGTATCTAAAATTTTTGAAGAATACCTATTATCAAGAGGTGAGATGTTGTTATGTTCAAATTTCATAAAATATTTAAAGCATTATTATAGATTTATTTATATTAAAAAGCTTTAGAAATAACACCACCGCCTAAGCATATATTATCTTTATAAAATACAGCCGATTGTCCTGGTGCTACACCTCTAATAGTATTTTCAAAATCTATAATATATTTATTTTCTTTGTAAATGATTTTGCAATTTATGGGTTTGTGTTGATGTCTTATTTGAACCAAACAATCAATTTCATTTTTACAAGGCTCATCATTAATCCAAGAAATGGTATTGCATTCCAAGCCACTACTAAAAAGAAGTTTGTTGTCTACACCTTGACATACATATATTTCATTTTTGTTTATATCTTTCTTATAAACATACCAAGGTAATTCGTCCTTACCCTTGATACCTCCAACTTGAAGGCCTTGTCTCTGTCCAATTGTGTATAAGGTTGCTCCGTTATGTTCGCCAATTAAATCATTATTGTGATCATATATTGGACCCTTTGTAAGTTTAATAAACCTACCAAGGAAATCTTTCATATTTTTTTCACCAACAAAACAAATTCCAACCGAATCCTTTTTTGTGGAAACATCAAGACCAATCTCCTCAGCAATTTGTCTAACTTCATTTTTCAATAAATTTTCTAATGGGAAAATACATTTTATAAACTCTGATTCTTTTACCTCATGAAGAAAATATGTTTGATCTTTATCTTTATCCTTTGCTCTATGTAAATAAGGTCTACCATTGTTATATTTAAGCGAAGCATAGTGACCAGTTGCGATATAGTCAGCTCCTATAGAAATTGCATAATTTAAGAATGATTTAAATTTTATCTCTCGATTGCATAAAATATCAGGGTTTGGTGTTCTTCCAGCTTTGTGTTCCTTAAGAAACTCTTCAAATACCTTATTCCAATAGTCGTCAGAAAAATTTGCCTTATGTAATGGTATTTCTAATTTATCACAGACATCTGATGCATCTTTAAAGTCAATCTCAGAAGTGCATTCTTCACCTGGTTCACTCTGCCAATTTTGCATAAATAATCCAATAACTTCATAACCTTTTTGCTTTAATAGGTATGCACTTACAGAAGAATCAACACCACCTGACATTCCAACTATTACTTTTTTATTAGTTTTATTCATTGATTTAAATAAATACAATTATTAATACTTTAGGAGTATAATTATCACCGATTTTAACTTCAAAAACTTATTTTAGAGGCTTTATTACCCAATGAGTTACAAAAAAATAAAAATACCAAAAAAAGGTCAAAAAATATCTTACATAGATGGTAAATTAGTCGTACCAGATAATCCTATTATTCCATTTATTGAAGGAGATGGTATAGGTATTGATATAACGCCCCCAATGATTAACGTTGTAAATGAGGCTGTTAAAATTGCATATAATGGGAAAAAAAAGATTGAATGGATGGAAGTTTTTTGTGGTGAAAAAGCTACAAAAAAGTACGATAAAGACACATGGTTACCTGATGAGACAATCGATGCTCTTAAAGAATATGTTGTTAGTATTAAAGGCCCACTAACAACCCCTGTTGGTGGTGGCATTAGATCATTAAACGTTTCATTGCGACAAATTTTAGATCTTTACGTTTGTTTAAGACCAATACGCTATTTTGAGGGAGTTCCTTCGCCTGTAAAAAGACCGCAAGATGTAGATATGGTAATTTTTAGAGAAAATTCAGAAGATATATACTGCGGTGTTGAGTTTGAGGCTAATTCAAAAGAATCAGATAAACTTCTTCAAATATTAAAAAAAGATTTTGATGTAACAAAAGTAAGATTTGATGAAAATGTTGGTATCGGTGTTAAACCAATATCTAAATCAGGTACAGAAAGATTGGTTAAAAAAGCTATTGACTATGCTATAGATAACAATAGATCTTCTGTTACTTTAGTTCATAAAGGTAACATCATGAAATTTACTGAAGGTGCATTTAGAGACTGGGGTTACGACTTAGCAAAAAGAGATTATGGCGGTGTAGAAATAGAAGAGGGACCATGGCAAGAAATTATTAATCCAAATAATGGAAAAAAGATAATTATTAAAGATGTAATTTGTGATGCTTTTCTACAACAAATTGTCTTAAGGCCTACAGATTATGATGTTATTGCAACAATGAATTTAAATGGAGATTATATATCTGATGCATTAGCAGCAATGGTTGGAGGTATTGGAATTGCTCCTGGTGCAAATATATCAGATAGCTATGCTGTTTTTGAGGCTACTCATGGAACAGCGCCAAAATATGCTGGAAAAAATCAGGTAAATCCAGGAAGCCTAATTTTATCTGCAGAAATGATGTTACGTCATATGGGATGGATTGAGGCAGCAGATATTTTAGTAAATTCAATGGATAGAACAATAGGTGCTAAAAAAGTTACTTATGATTTTGCAAGAATGATGACTGATGCTGATAAAGTTACTTCATCAGGCTTTGCAGATGAAATGATTAAAAGAATGTAATGTTTATATTATCGAAAGATAATATTATAGACTCATCTAATGATCTGGGTTCTGTTGTATTAGAAAAAGATCCAGAGGTTAAAGAGCCGCCCTCATATCAAGTTATACTTTTAAATGATGATTATACACCTATGGAATTTGTAGTTTTTGTTCTTCAAAGCGTATTTGGCCATAATCATCAAAAATCAACTGAAATAATGATGACTGTTCATACAAAAGGTAAGGGTGTTTGTGGTATATTTTCTAAAGAGATTGCAGAAATGATGTCATTTGAGGTAAATACAATGGCAAAAGATCATGGGCATCCATTATTAAGTGAAATTGAACCATTAACAGATTAAATGTTTAGTAAAGAATTAGAACTATCTATCGCAAGTCTTTTTGATAAAGCTCATGAGGCTAGTATTCAATATATAACTGTTGAACATCTTTTGTTAATGATAATTAATGATTTTGATGTAAAAGAGTTTTTTAAGTCTGAAAATGTCTCTATAGAAAATTTAAAAAATGATTTAGAAGAACATTTAAAAAAAACAGTTGTATCAAAAATTGATCAACAAAAACCTGTACAACCTACACTTGGTTTTCAAAGGGTTCTTCAAAGAGCTGTCTTCCATATTCAGTCTTCAGGTAAGGGAGTTGTAAAACCTATAAATATTCTAGTTGCTATATTCTCTGAAAAAGAAACTCATTCAGTATTCTTATTGAATAAACTTAAGTTAAGCAGACTTGATGTTGTCACTTACTTATCACATGGCCCAAAAGATTCAAAAGATTCGATTAACGATTTAGATGAGCAAAGTGATGATAAAAAAATCAAATCAATAAATGAAAACGAATACCTAATTAATTTAAATAATCTCGTTAAGAATAATAAAGTAGATAAAGTTGTAGGCAGAAAAAAAGAAATAGAAAGGTTAATCCAAATACTTTCAAGACGAAATAAAAATAATCCTTTGTTAGTAGGTGAGTCAGGAGTTGGTAAAACAGCAATTGCTGAGGGCCTTGCTTACTTGATATCAAATAAAAATGTCCCGTCAATTATT
>CEVN01156948.1_pt1 | contig 22942 bp, 17 predicted proteins | sample 427041 | NCBI WGS metagenome assembly CEVN01 (sample SAMEA2623463, study PRJEB7988) | marine metagenome | biome: marine biome (ENVO:00000447); feature: surface water layer (ENVO:00002042); material: "saline water (ENVO:00002010), including plankton (ENVO:xxxxxxxx)" | depth 5 m
ACATAATCCGGGAGTTGGGACATGACCCTCGCACTAATTGCCATATCATTTCTGGGCTCAATAGCCTTTTCTTTGTTTCTGCGCAAGCTGGACCGTCCGGCCCATCAACTGACGCAGATCAAAAGAATCGGAGAACTGCAAATCGAGCAACTGGAAAAATCCGCCGAGAATCACATTCAATCCATGAAGGATGCGAGTCTGGAATTTGAGATGCTATTTCATCAATCCAGACAAACCCTGGATCGTCTGCGTGAAGAAGCCGAAGGCTTCGAAGCACGGCTGCAGAGCCTGCAGGAAGACCGGGCCCGCATCGATAGCCTTTCCGGACAATTGCATGAAATCGCCGGAAATGCCCGGGAAGTTCAGGATCAAATCCACATCCTGGAAGACGGCCTGGAAAGAATTAATACTACGCGACGAGAAATCGAAGATCTGGACCAACGAGTCCAGGGAATTCAACAGGATCTGCAGGGAAAAGCCAGAAGCGCTCGCGAAGAACTGGACCAGGCCCTGGGCGAACTCCTTGAGGAAGCCCGGGAAAAAACCCGTGGCTTCGTAGATCAGGAAACCGAATCCCTGCGAATCCTGCATGACCGCTCAGATAAAATCCACAAACGTCTGGACGATGAGATTTCGCAGATCGAAAGGCTTAGCGATCGCGTAGAATCCACCGATCAGCGGGTGGAAGAGCAATGGGAAATCGAAAAGGCCAGGCTGGAGGATCGCTTCACTGCCCTGGAGAGACTGTATAACGAACGAATTCATGGAATGGAATCCGGGCTGGCATCCATCCGTCAAGCTTCAGTAGAATCAATGAAGGACGAGGTAGCGCGAATCCGAAATGAGCTGGATGGATTCAGCCTGGAAACCATGTCTCGACGCGACGAGATTCTGAACGAGACCCGCCGCATGGCCTCCGGCATTGGCGATCAGATTCAGAACTTCCAGGAGAAGTTTCTCCAGATCGAAAACAGGCTGCTCAAGATCGGCGAAACACAGAAGCAAACCCTGGAAAGCCGCATGCAGGAACTGGAAGAGCACTGGTCTCAGATCGAGGCCGAAAAGCTGGAATCCCTGCAGGAAAAGCTGGAAGGCATGGACGAAAGCATCGAAGAGGTGCGAAGCCAGCAGGTGCAGGCCCTGGGCGCCGACGCCGAACGTATACGTCAGGAGATGCGAAGCGAATCCAGTTCCGTCCAGGAACAGCTTCAGGGAATCCTGGCCGATAGTCGTCGTCAGTTCCACGAAGCGGCGCGGGAAGAAGAGCAAAAAATCGAAGAAGCCCGGCGCAACTACGAAGAGCTCTACGAACAATTCGAAGGCCTGTCCGATCGCCTGAAAGAAGCCCTTGCGCGAAAAACCCAGGAACTGGGCGAAGATCTAAAAGATACGGCCCGGGATCAGCAGCGGGAAATGGACAAGTCCAGAGCGGATTTCTACAAGTTAAAAGAAGAACTGGTAGATGTTCTGGGCGCGGTAGAAGAGCACACCCGCGAACTGGGCAAGGCGCGAAACAAACTGCAGGACCAATCCGATCAGGCCAAATCCGAAATCCTGGACGCTCGGGACGAGCTTCTCAAAGAACTGGAAAAACGAGCATCCAAATTCCTCTCAGAGCAGGATGAAAAGCTGGGTCGCCTGAACGATACTCTGGACGAAAAGATCAGTTCGCAGATAAGCCACCTGGTAGACAAAGGACAGCTCCATATCGACGAACTGGAAAAACGCACATCGCGCAACATTCAGCAGTCCATGCAACGAATGGAAGAAGAGGTTTCCAGAGCACGGGATAAGTTTACCCGCATGAAGCAGGAGGTCACCGAAGAGTCCGACCGAATGACCGAAATCAAAGACGAAATCTTCAAGCAAATGCAGCGGGATCAAAGCCGCATCGCCGCCTTCGAAGAGAAGCTGTCCATGGTTGAAAAGGCCGATGAATTGGCCCATTCCCTGGATGATTCCGTGCGAACGCTTTCTCAACGACTGGACCAGGCCCGGGAAGAGCGCAAGAATCTGGCGGATTTCTTCGAAAAGATCGATGATCTGGCCGAAGGCCGGGAAATCCTGGATCGGGAACTGGAAGAACTGGAAGCGCGCAAAGACCGAATTGGCAAAGTAGAGAATCGGTTCCAGGATCTGGAGTACCGCATGGAAGAGCTAATGGCGAAGTTCGTCACAGTGGAAGGCGCCGAAAAAATCGCCGAAAAAATCGAATCGCGCATGATGAAATTCGAAGAGTATCGCCGCGCTTTCGAAGACTTCTTCAAGGATCTAAACGAAAGAAGAAAATTCATCGAAGGAGCCATCCGACACATCGAGAAGTCCCGCAAAGAAGCGGTGACCGCCGGCGACTTTGCCCGGGAAATGATGGGTCAGATGGAACGAATGGAAATCCGCACCGAAAATGTGGAACAGGATCTGGAAAAGATCGAAAGCCGGGCCAACAGCCTGAAGCACCTGGATACAGAGATCCAGCGCGTAGAATCCAGGTTCGAACAGATGGAAGGTCTGATGTCCGATCTGGAGGCAAAACAAAGCCAGATTGGATCCATGGCCCGAAAGATCGAATCCATCCAGTCTTCCGGTGAAGTAGTTCGCACCGAACTGGAAAGCATCCTTTCCGAAGCGGATGAGAAGATGGATCGCCTGGGAGCCTTTTATCAAACCGTGGATCGGATGCTGGAAGAGGCGGAGCGAGTGCATCAAATGGAAGAACAGTTCGAGCTTTCCAAAGCCCAGGCTCACTCCCATGAACATGCCACAGCCGGCGCACGAAAATCCGGACGATCCCAGAGCGCCCTTTCCGACTGGAAGAAGGAAGGCATCCTTAGCCTGTATTTGAACCACAAATGGGAGCCAGATTTGATCGCCGAACGTATGAAGCTGGATCCGGCCGTGGTCAAAGCGGTGATTGCATCCAATAGCTAGAAGCCCGGGCTCTCTGAAAGCGAATAGCCTCGTCAACCAGCTGGACACTGTTTGAACCATCGGGCTCTGCCAATGGGAGCCCGATGGATAGCCCGCCTGCGACCTGGCGACGGAGGATATATAAAGCGCCTGGAGCAACGTAGGACGACAGCGCAAAAAACTACCGCTAGCGCAGCCCCATCCCTACTCTACATCGATCAGGATCATGGTCCGATCATCTTCCACCTGCCCTGGAATCTCCGAAAGCTCGGATAGACGATGTATGATTTGCGCGATGGCCTGATGGGGCGCCAGATCGGCGCTTCGAAGCGCCATTTCCTGAAATTCGCGATCCCCCAGGTGATGACCGTTTTCGTTCAGCGTTTCATGGATCCCGTCAGTATGACAGAAGATTCGGTCGCCGCTTTCCAGTTGCAGGCTCTCTCTTTCCAGGTGCAGGTCATCCACCAGACCCAGGAGCCTCCCGGCCGGGTTCAGTTCTATGAACTGCCCGGTGGAACGCCGCAGAATAAGGAGCGGCAAATGACCGGCCCGGCTGTATTCGAGCACCCTGGTGGCGGGATTAATCCGCAAATAGCCTGCTGTCACAAAATGCTGTCCCAGTTGATCCCGAAGCGTATCGTGCATACTTCCCAGGATTTCGTCGGGCAAAGTATGATCTCGCAAAGCCACTGTATGGGCGATCTTTACCATCGAAGCATACAGCGCCGCCGGCACCCCGTGTCCCGTGACATCGGCAATTAGCAGATGAAAGCACTCATTATTGTAGAAGTCGTAGATATCGCCGCCAATTGTGCCCGCCGGCAAATACAAAACGGTACCGTCGAAACCGGGTGGGAGCGCCAGTTCGGAGGGCAATAGTCGCTCCATGATTGAGCGCGCCACATCCAGCTCCTTCTCGAATCCCAGCAGTCGTTCCCGCTCGATAACGGAGTCTTTGAGCTCCAAGAGCATCTGCACCCGGCTCAGCATTTCGATCCGATCCACCGGGCGCGATAGGTAATCGTTGGCGCCGCTGTCCATGGCGGCCTCCAGTTCGGCCTGGCTTCGACCTCGCCCTACAATGATTACCGGCATTCTGTAGAGGGAATATTTCTCCCGAAGCTGTCGGCATAGTTCGTAGCCGTTCTGACCGCTTAAATACAGATCCAGAATGACCAGATCCACGGATTGGCGTTTCAGATGCTCGTGCAGTGCGCCCGTATTGCCCGCCGACAGTACACGATAGCCGGCGAGGATCAAGCGCCGGGCCTGGGCGCGAAGATGAATAGCATCATCGTCCGCAAGAAGAATGGTATGGCTGCCTTCCTGGTCGGAATAGTCGTCCGCAAGGTTTTGATACCCCGCCTTTCGGCTGGTCTCAAAGAGTCCGGATAGAAGGGCCTTGCCCGTTTCGCTGGCCGGAATGGTGAATATGATCCTGGTCCCCTTCCCCGAGGATTCAGCTCGGATCACCCCTCCGTGGAGCTCGATGAGTTTTCGGGTGATGGTAAGTCCAAGTCCTTTACCTCCTTTGCGGCCGGCGGCCAGTTCCGGTCGTTCAAAAATGAAGAAGATGTCCTCCAGGGCATCCGGCGGTATACCTGCCCCTGTATCCTCGATGGTGAATTCTACGAAGCGATCAAGATCCCGGGCCCGCACTGTAACGGATCCTTCTTGCGTGAACTTGATTCCGTTATTAAGAAGATTCAGAAGGATTTGCCTTAGACGAACTTCGTCGGCAAAAACTGCGTTCACTGAATCGGGAATATCCATTTTCAGTTCGATTCCGCGAGCGACGGCCCAGGGCCTGCACAGATCAAGAGCAACGCTCACCACACTGCCGGCAGAAACCGGTGTGCGATTTAGATAAATCTCGGAATTCTTGATTCGGTAGAAATCCAGGATGTCGTTTACCAGCCCGGAAACAATGGTTCCTGTAGAAGCCACAACGCTCAATCCGTCGCGAATCTCCTCGAGCCTGCCCGGTCTGTCCTCCGGTCTGGAAGCTAGCTCCAGCAATCCTTCGCTCATGCCTACAATACCTTCAATGGGTTCGCGCAACTCCTGGGAGGTATTGTACAGAAATTCATCCTTGATCTTGTGGGCTTTCTTAAGACTCTGATAGGCAAAGGCCTGGGCCTCTTTCTTTTCCTGCTCAATGGTTTTGATACGATCTCCCAGAGCCACGGAAAGCAGGATGACCTCCATGCCGGAACCAATCTGCAATGCGTAGTTGCTCAGGAAGCTGTAAGGAATGAAGCCGTACTGTTTGAGGCTGAGAACCAGTATGGCAACAAGCAGGGTGCTCCATGCGATAAGAAAAAAGCGAGCCGGTCGATACCCCTTGTGGAGTCTTCGTAAGGCGGCGCCAAAAGCCATAAACACGAAAGTTACCGAGGATATCACGGAGAAGTTTAGAGCCACCGCATAGGGCAGTACCGGTACCAGCAGTCCTCCCGCAAGAGCCATGATCTGAAGCACGACCAACGGCCGATCCAGTAAAGGGTCATATCTTCGAGTATTTAGAAAAGTCCGACTGAACTGAATACCAAAGAACAGCATGATCGCTATAGAAAAGACCAGTCCTTCGTTTACCAGCAACGGGTTGTCGGGCAGAAAGATCTCAAAAAAGTACCCATTGTAGATCAGCTGAAAAAGCGATAAAGCGGCGATGTAAAGGACATAATAGAGATAGCCAATGTATCTTACGCTTACATAGAGAAACAGGTTGTACAGAACCATACCCAGCATAATTCCAAAATATAGCCCTTGAACGTACTGAGTCTTTCGGTCTTTTTGAAGAATGTCCTTTCCGCTGCGGAGCCGAAGCGGAACCTGCAGCGGTCCCTGACTGGAGACTTTCAGGTAGTAATCCCGGATCTGGCCGGGCGGTATTCGCAGCAAAAATAGAAAGTTTCGGTGCTGCACTTCCCGTTTGGAGAAAGGCAATCGATCGCCGGTAACACTTTCAGAAAACGATCCATCCGGCAACAGCCGGAAAAGGGAAACATGATCCAGGAGCGGATAATAGAGTTCCAGAAACAGTGGGTCGCTGGAATCCCCATCATTTCTTAGAGAAAACCGAAGCCAGTGGACCGAATCGCTGAGGCCGCGACTCCATATTTCGTCTCCCGTTTTCTGGAATGGACGTGCCCTCACCTCTTCCAGGCCCAGAGTTCCCGAACTATCTTCGAACACTTCCAGGTGGCTTTTCAGGGAGGACTCCTCAAACCCGCTGGAAATTCCAAAAGGCTCCGGGTCGCCATAAGCGGAGTAGAATGGTAGAAACAGAAAGCAGAGTAGTCCAATGGCGAGGAAGCGCAGACATCGCAGCTCCAACACTCGTATCAGCTGCTGACCAGGCCACATAGAATGAAAGATTCGTTCCAACAGGTAGCCTGGATACGCCCGGGCGGTCTCATTCGTAAGAGATCCGGTATGCGCCTGATTGCAGCTGACAGGTCCGGCCGGGGAATGTTCGGGCTCTTTCGGATCCGGAGTTCGCCGCAGGCCAACTCTGCTGATCTCTGGACACGGACCGTGGGCGATTCGGTTGTATGTAGCGTTCAGTATAGGGAGAGGAACCTGGACCGTCGGTTCAGCAGGCAGGTCCCGAGGGGTGGTACCATAACCGCAGATTTCAGTTCGAAGGCCGGTATACCGCGTAGTTGGACGGCCCTTCGTGAATTCGAATTTCGCGCACGCATGCACCCTCTTTTTTCACCACTTCCTTCAGGCCGGAATAAAACCAGCGAGCTATGTTTTCTGCCGTGGGATTGATGCTGTTAAACTCCGGCAGGTTGTTTATCAGAACATGTTCCATGCGATCCACGAGCTCATTTAATCGTAGTCTGGCCGATAGAAAGTCGTAGCTAATTCCGTCCGCGCCCAATCCCCCATCGGTGCGCGCAAGAAAAACCTCTACCAGCCATGAATGGCCATGAATGGGTTCATCGGAACCGTCCGGAAAATATCGATACAGATAATGCGAGGATTCAAAACGGCCCTCGATCCGGATCATAAAGTCGCCTGCTGATTGATCAAACCCTTTTAGATCTTCGAGCAAGTGAGGATGAGCATTCTGGTCCATGTTCATGCTTCCAGACAATGCTTCACGGGCATGACGGCAACCAGATATGCTCCTCGAGTTTGGACGATTTAGAACCAAAAAGGGACGTATTTTTATTGACCCCGGCGGTTTTTTTACCTTCCTTTAGCGCAGTATACTATAGCCAGCTCCGGCGGATGTCCGATCGACGGGTCGGATGTCCCTTTTCCCCGGAAAGGCAAAAGAGGGATAACATGTCATCTGACGTAAAAGAAAGATCGCAATTCACTGCAGACATGACCGTGGGTGAAGCCATGCAGCTTCATCCGGAAGCGGCCATTGTATTTTCCAGCTACCACCTGGGGGGCTGTTCTCACTGCTCCATCAATGAGCTGGAAACCATCGAGCAGGTTTGCATGGGTTACGGAGTACCGGTAGAGCAGCTACTGGACAGCCTCAACAACTTGCTGGAGGATTGATTCAGACTCAGTTTTGTCTGAATCTAATCAGCACACTGCGGTCAGAGCTCTAAAGGCCTGAATCCGCAAAAGCTTTGCAAAGCAAAAGGGGCTACGGCCCCTTTTCTGTTTTAAAGAACGGCTCCAGCATGGAATGTACCACCGGGAAGAAAAACAGGATCACAAAGGATGAGCTGAGGACTCCGCCCACAACCACGGTTGCCAGGGGTCGTTGCACTTCTGCTCCTAGACCGGTGGCCAGCATCATGGGCATAAAACCAAAGATATCTGTAAGAGCGGTCATGGTAACCGCGCGCAAACGACTTCGGGCTCCGGTGGTGGCCAGATCCACACCGGTCATACCTGTATCGCTCAAGTCCCGGTAGCGACTCATTAGCACCACTCCGTTCAGCACGGAGATGCCGAATAGAGCGATGAATCCCACAGAGGCGGAGATACTCAGAGACTGGCCGGACAGAAACAATGCCAGAACGCCACCAACCAGGGCAAAGGGCACCCCGGTTAGTACCAGAAGGGTTCGCAGCCAGTCCCGGAAGGCAGAGTAAATCATCAAAGCAACAACCAGGAAAGCGACCGGGGCGACCACCGAAAGCCTGCTTCTGGCCGCCTGGAGATTCTTGAAACTACCGCCCCACTCCATATAGTATCCTTCGGGTAATTCCAGAGATTCTCGCAAGGCCAGATCCGCTCTTTCAACAAGCCCGGAAATGTCATCGGTTTCCGGGTTTAGAAGTATGGCCCCTCTCCTCTGCATGGAGTCTCGCTTGATCATTTCGAATGTTTTTGATTCGTAGATTCTTGCCAGTTTTCCCAGGGGCTCCGTATCGCTTTCCGTAACCCCCACCGGCAACGTACGCAGAGACTCCAGGCTTCGGTCCTCTTCGCTTAAACGGATCCGAATAGGAAACCGTCTCGCCCCTCGATAGAGATGGCCGGTATCCAGACCGCCCATACCCATTTCCAGAGTATCCAGTACCTCTTTTCGCGAAAGTCCCAGGCTGTTCAGCATGGCCAGTTTCGGCTCTACTCGAATTATGGGTATCTGCCCCCGGGTTTCCGGTTCCGCAGAACCCGCTCCTGGAATGCCGGATAGAATACCCGCCGCCTTTTCGCTCAAGCTCTGCAGAACTTCCAGGTCATCGCCATAGATTTTCAAAACCAGATCCGCCCTGGATCCTTCCAGAAGTTCATTGAAGCGTAACTCGATGGGCTGGCTCATGAGGATTCGCTGACCTGGAATCCGGCTCTGCACCGCCTGTTTTAAGGCCATGCGAAGCTCGTCTGGAGTGCGAACACGGCCGTTTACCTCCGGCCACTGATCCCTGGGTTTGAGCATGATGTTGCAGTCTGCCAGATTCACTCCCATGGGATCTGTGGCAATTTCTGGCGCTCCCACCCGGGTGTATACGTCTGCCACCTCCGGAAACTCCATGATCACTCTATGCGACAATCGCTCCAGTTTTACCGATGCATCCAGGGATATGGATGGAGGACGAACAAACTGCATGGCAACGGCTCTTTCGTATAGCTGAGGAATGAATTCCCCGCCCAGGCCGCGAAACGCCAGAACTCCAAGAAGCAGAAGTAATCCGGCCACCCCCAGAACCAATCCCCGGCGCTGCAAAGCCCGAGATAACAGGACTGAATAAACACTGTCCATTATTCCGGAAAGGCCATCGAAGCGCGAACGACGGGAACTCAAAAAGATGCCGGCCAGAGCAGGCACTACGGTAAATGCCAGAACAAAGGCAGCAAAAAGCGCGAAACAGAAAGCAGCAGCCATGGGTCGAAACATCTTTCCTTCGATGCCCGTTAATGCGAAAATCGGCAAAAACACCACGAGAATGATGATCTGCCCGAATCCAGCGGCCCGACGAATTTCCACCGATGCCGAAGCCACAGCTTCCCGGATCTCCTCTCTGGATAGTAGCCTTCCCTGTGCATCGCTTCGTTGCCGAACCCGATGCACGCATTGATCGATGACAATTACGGCGCCATCGATAATGATTCCAAAGTCCAGAGCGCCCAGACTCATCAAATTGGCGGACACCCCGGTAAAGTACATGGAGATCAAAGTCGCAGACATGGCCAGGGGTATCACCGCCGAAGCGATAAGTGCTGCACGAATATTTCCTGTGAGAAAAAGGAGCACTGCCACAACCAGCAGCGCGCCGAACATGAGGTTCTCCCGAACCGTGGCAATAGTGCCGTCTACCAAGTAGGAGCGATTATAGACTGTTTTCAGTACAACATCTTCCGGAAGATCCTCTCTGATCTGCTGAATTCTAGAATCCACCCGACTGGCCACGGTGCGACTGTTCTCTCCCAGAAGCATGAATACCGTTCCCAGCACCGCTTCTTCGCCATTGATCACACCTGCTCCGGTGCGAATCTCCCGATCCAGGCCCACGCTGGCCACATCTCCAATGGCGATAGACGTAAGGTCAGGAAGTTGTTTCAGGGTCAGGGACTCTATTTCCTCGGTTGAATGAATTAGACCGGATCCCTGGACGATTAACTGGTTGGCGGATTGCTGAATGTATCCTCCCCCCGCATTCCGATTACTTTCCTGCAACGCTCTACGGATATCGTCAAAATGCACTCCGTATCGCTCCATCTTTCGAGGATCGGGCTGCACAAAATACACCTCTTCGTATCCGCCAATGGTGTTTACTTCCGCCACGCCAGGAAGGGATAGTAGTCTGCGCTTTATGTCCCACTCCTGTATTGTGCGAAGGCGATTCAGTTGCTCCAATCGCTTCTGTGGATCCCGGGCCGGCTCTTTAAAGTCCAGACTGTAATGATAGATTTCCCCCAGTCCTGTAGCAATTGGTCCCAGCCTGGGTTGAAATCCCTGGAGATCCAGAGTAGCCAGCTGTTCATTGATCAACTGCCGGGCCAGATATATATCCATACCCTCTTCGAAAATGACGGTTACTACAGAAAGGCCATACCTGGTTACCGATCGCACCTCCTGAACATCGGGAACCGCCCCCATGGCGCTTTCGATGGGATAAGTGACGTTCGCTTCGATGGTCTCCCCGTCAAGGGAGTCGGCCCGGGTGATGACCTGCACCTGAACGTTGGTAATGTCCGGCACAGCATCGATGGGTAGATATTTATACGAAAAGAAAGCCCCTGCAATCAATGCCAGGGCCAGAAGAATGGATGGCAGCGGTCTAAATACCGAAAAACGTAGAATTCTATCAAACATGAGTCCTCCGAAAAAATACATTCGTGCGTATCTGTTGTGCCATGATAAAGCTCAAGGCCTCTGGCCAAGTTCAATGACCATGACCGGAGCCAGAAGCGCCAAAAGCCTCCAGCAACGCCAGGTGGACCAGGTCTGCATTCTTTACAACCAGGCGAAGGTTGGAGAAGTCTAGCTCGCCAGGACGCTTCAATGCCTGGATCTTTGCTCCAGGATTTCCTTCCAGTAGTACCGGAAAGATCCTGGATTGCTTTTGGACATATACCAGAGTTGCATACCCCACATACACTCTGGCCTCCCCGGGGATGCTTTCAGGGCCATACTGTCCAGGATCAGAGAATCGAATTTCGCAGGTTTCTATGGCGCGATCGGCAAGAACAATGCCGGTATGTTCATCCGCTTCCAGAACTGCCATGTCAGTGCCATAACTATTGTGCGATCCATGGTTATCATGGTCGTCATGCCCCTGCTGATCATGGCTACTATCGCTGTCCTGATCACTATGGCGGTTCGGGGGGCCACCCCTGGCTTCAGTCTCCAACTCCGGTGAATGCTTCCCGGTATCTTTGTTACCATCGGGCAGCGACGAATCCTTGCCTTCAGGAGACGGTGCGTTGCGCACACTGGATGATGGATTCGATTCGGATTCGCTATTGCCGCCCGGACCGCATGCGAACACAGAAAGCAGAGCCAGCACTGACAGTAATCCACAGGCCACAAAGCTACGAAGACAGGATGATTCGCTGTTTATTCCGGGTAATGTACCAATAAAGGGCCGGTGACTCTTCGCAGACAATCCGCGAACCAATTGCCGGTGGCTCTTCAGAGGCAAGCCGCGAATCAATTGCCGGTGGCTTTTCAGAGGCAAGCCGCGAATCAATTGCCGGTGGCTTTTCAGATTCACCCCCTCTTTCAAAGGCCAGTCCCTTCTATTTGATTGAATTGATGATTTCATCTTCCAGTATCCTCCCGCTCAGTGCATAGCCTCTCCAGAGCATTCCCAGGGCTCTTAGCTGGGCTGCATGGTATTGATGCACGTGCTCACCGTAACTTCGATGGAATTCCACCAGCAGGGCTGGACTGAGCAGTCCCCTTCGCATATAACCCAGCACTGCGTATCGCCTACCTTCCAGGGATCCCATCGAGGGGTTGCTCTTAAGCCCCTGCACATGCTGCCGATAGGAACGCACCAGATAGGCATACTCCCTTTCGATAGAAGTTCTGGTAACTCTCCGGTGAATTTCTGAATTCTTCTTTCTGGCTTTTGCCTGGTCTTTCTGTGCCGAGTATTGATTGTACAGTGGCAGGGTAATGGATAAACTCACACCCAGGTTGGACTGCGTTTCGGTACCGGAAAACAGTCCACCGGCAGGTTGTTCCTGCAGCGTGAACCGGGGCCCTATGGAAAAATCCGGCCAGTGGCGATTGGATTCCAGTCTATACTCGTAGGTTGCTCGAGCCACTACCTGATCGGCTCTGGCCATTTCCAGACTGTTCTGAAATTCTTCGGGAAGATCCGGCCAACGTTCTGGATGCCCGGCCGCAATTCGCCGGAGATCGGAATCGCTGAGATCCCGGCCCGTACTAAGTTCAAGGCTTTGACGGATTCTATTTCTTCTATCCAGAAGTTCCAGCTTCTGTTGCTTCAAGGAATCTCTGGCCATCATGTAGGTAAACAGGCTGGTGTTCTGGTTCGCATCCCGGGAAGGCAGCCGATACAGCCGATAGATAGCTCCGTTGAAGGCGGCGATGGTTTCCTCCAGGTATTCTTGTTCTTCCTGGATATGCTCCAGACGATAAAGCATCATTACGGTTGTAAGCACCGTATTCTGCCGGGTGATCTCCCATTCCAGGGCCGCCTTTCGAACGCTCGATTGTGCGGCATCGGTACGCAACTGCCTGCGATCCCCTAATTCTATGATGTGCCTGTATTGCAGTTCGGCAGACCGCTGACCGAACATATAGTTTCCCTCTAAACGGGGATTGGGCACGTTGTCCGCAACATCCAGAGCTGCCTGACTTTCCCGGAATTCCAGCCTGGCCTGGAGTATGGAAGGATCATTTCCCAGAGCACAACGAACGACGTCTGCAGGTCCCTTTAGTTCGCAGGGCCTTTCATTATACGAGTAAACGTTCGCGGGGGCTTCCTGGATGGATTCATGAGTGTCTTCTGACCGGGGTGAATCTTTCCCCGAGTCATGTGCTGAATCAGTGTTTGAACCGGTCATTTCCCGGGATATGCCCCGGGACGAATCCTCGGGCTCCTCTGCTGGAGCCATTTCGACCCGGAGACAAAAGAGTATCGTTAGGGCCATGGCCCCTCGTTTAATGTGCATAGTTTCCTCCTGTTAGATCGACTGAATGAATTCAGCCAACAGGAGGGCCCTGAGCGTAAGGTAGCTGCCTATCCAGTGCCGTAGCAGAAATCCCGGGGCCGGGGATTACCCGCGTTGTTTCCAGGGAAACGGGCGGTGCGGACCAGGGCAAGGCCAGAAACGCTGAACTCAATGCAGGCCCGTCCTGGATCCAGGACCCCTCCTCCAGAAGATGGGCAAGCAGGCTTTCCGGCTTGCACGTCTCAAAGCCACAATGTACCGAAGCCGTTAGATAGGATATAACGGAGACAGAGCTGGCAGCGCTACCGGGTTGCGGATCACCGGGCCGGTGCCGCAGCGCATTTTCGGTGGGTGAATCATTGAGCTCGATGACTCCGTTCGCCGTAGCATAGAGACGGGAACCGTCCATCGACTCCAGTGCATTCCACTGTCTATGGCAGCCTTCCAGAGCCGCTCCATAGAATACGAATAATACCAGAAGCAGCCGGGCCACAGATTGTCTCCAATGAGACGCCATCCAATTAGAGTCTGTCAGTTCGGTGCTCCTGACAATGACCTTTTTCCGGCGATACCAATTCCTGCACGAGATAGTAAATTTAGTATTCTGGAATATCTTTCATGAAACCATGTTTCCAGGCTCATTTGAGCGATGAACCAATGAGGCTGGCGAAGACAGCTATTAAAGAATCAATAAGACCGCCTGTCCGAGGGTAAGATTAGCCCCGTAATGCAAATGGTCGCTGAATCATTCCTGGCCCACACAGCTTGCCGGTTCGGGGCAGGTCCGGCCGGTCTTTCGTCCCGGGAGCCTTGCCGAGATAAACTCCCGTATCGGAGCTCACATGTAGACGAATTGGCCCCAGGCAGGGGCCATCATTATTTCACCGGCTTCGCCTTTGAAAGGGCGACTTAAGCCCCGATCAAGTCTTCCATAAACTGATTGAGCAGCCTTACGCCCCAGCCGGTGGCTCCTTTGGACTGGCCACCTTTTACGTTGGAGCGCCAGGCGGTGCCAGCGATATCGAAGTGCGCCCAGGGAATATGCGGATCTACGAATTTTGAAAGAAACCTCATAGCGGTAACAGTTCCCGCTGCCCGCCCGGCAATGTTGCGAGTGTCGGCGATATCGGACTTTAATCCTTCATCGTAAATCTGCCAGTGCGGAAGTCGCCAGGTTCTTTCCAGACTCTTTCGCGATGCTGTATCGATCCTTCCCGCCAGGGCATCGGAGCCGGAAAGAACGGCGGTGGCCTCATGCCCCAGAGCAATGATGCAGGCTCCGGTAAGAGTGGCAAAGTCCATCAGAATTGTGGGCGAGTAGTTTTTGCAGGCATAGGAAAGCACATCGCCCAGAACCAATCGACCTTCAGCATCGGTGTTCTGGATCTCTACGGTAGTTCCGTTGTAGGCGGTATATACGTCCCCGGGTTTGATCGCATTGCCGTCCGGCATGTTTTCGGCGAGGCCTATCAGGGTAACCACGGAGATAGGAAGCTTTCGCAAGGCGGCGCTGGCAATGGCATGGACGGCCAGAGCGGCGCCGCACATATCGAATTTCATCTCATGCATCTCGGCCGGTGGCTTCAGGGAAATGCCGCCAGTATCGAATGTAATTCCCTTACCTACCAGGGCCAGCTTTCCCGATACCCTGGCCCGCGTGGGAGTGTATTCCAGAACAATCATCCTGGGGGGGATGACCGAACCTTTTCCCACTGCGATGATGCCGCCACAGCCCATTTTCTCCAGTTGAGCGGCCTGGTAGACCTTCACCTTAAGACCGGTATCTCTTGCCAGTCCTCGGACGTATTGCTCGAACTGTGCGGGATCCATATAGTTGCCGGGCATGGCTGCGATGCGTCTGGCGCCATTGGTGCATCTTGCCAGGATTTCGCCTCGTTTCATGGCTTCCCGGATGCCGGCGCGGTCGGCGCCGGTCACATGGATGGCTACCTCGGGAACAGTAGGAGCGCTCTTGCCGCTTCTGGAGGTCTTTTGTTCGGAGTTCCGGCCCTTCTTCAGGAGATCCATGGAATCGATTCCGATGCAAAGCGCGGCCACCGATTGGCTTACAGCTTCCGCCCAGTCATAGGGGCCACGAAAATCAGGATACTTTGGCTCTTCGGACTCTTCCTTTGTTTCTGCGGATCCGGTTCGTGCGGATTTTTTTAGATGCTTAACTTCTCGCGTGGCTCGCGGAGCCAATAGCGGATCCAGTTCAGGATTACTGTAGAGATTTCCGTAGTTTTCCATGGCATGGACCAGTTCCTGTGAGAAAGCCAGTATCCATTTCTTATTTTCGCAGTCCTTGAGGTTGGACGCGAACTTGAGCAGTGATGAATGCAGATTGTCCGGGTGGAATGATTCCGCTTTTCCGACGCCGATCAGGATCAAGCCTTCCGAGCTTATGTCCAGCACGGAGCCGGTCTTTCCGCTGAAAGTTCCCTGCGAAAGTTGCCGTTGCAGGCGTTCGCGCATCTCGGGCTTCCGCAGAAAAGCGGTAATCGTGTCCGCTTCGGGCTTTTCCAGGACAGGCAGGATCGTGGTTACGCGGTCTTCCGCCGGTTGGTCGGCTACGTTGAATCGGATGGAATTTTCTTCGAAACGTACGGTCATTATTTGGCTCCTTTAATCGCTTCCATAACTTCTTTTGTATGATTATCGACTTTTACCTTTGGCCAGGCCCGAATCACTTTTAGATCGGAATCCAACACTAAAGTAGCTCTTTGAATACCCATGAATTTTTTTCCGTACATATTCTTTTCGGTCCAGACGCCGAACTGCTGGCACAATTCCGAGGATTCATCCGAGATTAATGGAAAGTTGATGGATTGCTTTGCGATGAACTTCTGATGCGATTCGACGGAATCGGCGCTAACGCCCACCACATTGTAGCCCAGCTTTTTTATATCGCCATTGTGATCGCGGAAGGAACAGGCTTCTTTGGTGCAGCCCGGAGTGTTGTCCCTGGGATAGAAATAGAGCACCAGACCTTTCTTTCCGGCCAGATCCTTTAGTCTCTTCTTGCTTCCGTCTTCCAGAATGACACTTTGATTCTTTGCCTTAAACCCCTCTTCTACTACGCTCATCTTCTTATCTCCGTCCAAATTTTTTTCCTGGTGGTCATCCCGGGTTACCAGAGTCTCTGACTACCAATGTCCCATGCCCTTCTGCCAAACGCATACCGGCCAACAGCTCGCTTTCCGGTTCTTCGGCGCCGAATCCAATTTCTCGCCACCTTAAAACCCGAGGCCTTCGCAGCAAAAAGACAGATCCCTTCCCGCGCTGCGACGAGGACGACGCCCTTCCGGTCCGCAGTTCGATTACCACTGCACAGGAAGGTAATAATCCTTCCCTGCAGTCAGTAATCATCAGAGATCCTCGGGATTATCCTCCGCTATTGGCCGCCTGCCGGCGAACCCTTCCTCATAGCCATGTTCAAAAGATAGGTTCTCTTCGCCATGATGCCAGCAATAGTATCCGGTACCATGATCAAAATCCACCAGCCAGGGCCCCTTCACTTCTACACCCATTTCCATTATGCTCATGGCCCAGCTCGCAATTATTTCCTGTAACCGCGCCTCTTGCTGCTCCTGCAGGTTCTCGGGCAGGATCTCAGTGCGAAGCCGTTGCTCCACCTGCTCAAACTGCTTCCTGGCCTCATGGGTAATTCGTTTGATCTCGGGCAACGCCGAGCGTGCCTCGCTTAGAGTCCAGATCTTCGGTTTCACGAGGACAAACTTCCAGATCCCCGGCAAAGCAAAAGGAAAATAAAAAACCGGTGACGACAGGACCCGATCCCCGCTTTCTATACACATGGCAGAAATACATGATGTTGTTATCATTGGTAGCGGACCGGCCGCCCACACGGCGGCCATCTACGCAGCCCGGGCTGAACTGAATCCGGTACTCTATGAAGGCTTTATGGCCGGAGGGATTGCCGCGGGCGGTCAGCTTACCACCACCACCGATGTAGAGAACTTCCCTGGTTTCCCGGAAGGTATTTCCGGACCGGAACTAATGGACAAGATGCGCGCCCAGTCCGTCCGATTCGGCACAAGGATCATTACCGAGACCATCGCAAAGGTGGACTTCTCGCAGAGGCCTTTTAAACTCTGGCCGGAATACAAAGAAGACAAGGATCCGATACTGGCAAAGTCCGTGATCATAAGCACCGGCGCCACCGCGAAGACCCTGGACATTCCCGGCAAAGACAACTACTGGCAAAAAGGCATCTCCGCCTGTGCCGTTTGCGACGGAGCGCTGCCCATCTTTAGAGATGTACCGCTGGCCGTAATAGGGGGCGGCGACTCGGCAGCCGAGGAAGCCACCTATCTCACCAAATACGGATCTAAAGTGTACGTTGTTCACCGCAGGGATGAGCTCCGAGCCTCGGCCATTATGGCCAAGCGGCTCGTGGAAAATCCCAAAGTGGAGATGGTATGGGATTCGGTGATCGAGTCTGCGGGGGGAGACGATAAGCAAATCCGTAACATCACGGTGAAGAATGTAAAAGACGGATCCGCGAAAAACCTGGATGTGGGCGGCCTCTTTTTCGCCATCGGGCATAAGCCTAACACCGATCCCTTCGTAGGCCAGATAGATCTGGATGAAGAGGGTTACATCAAGACCGTTCCAGGCACAACCCGAACCAATATTGAAGGAGTCTACGCGGCCGGCGATGTCCAGGATAAGAAGTATCGTCAGGCGGTTACTGCAGCTGGATCCGGCTGCATGGCGGCCCTGGAAGCCGAACGATGGCTATCCGAGCAGGATTAGCGCGCCACAATAGCTTCTTCAAATAGTCCGAAGCCGGGGATGCACACATGACCAAAGCCCTGGCAGTGCCCGCGTCCGGCAAAGCGCCCTCCGTTCGGCTTTCCGGACCGGGTTCCGGGGTTCGATGGAGGGTTCCCCGCATGCCATGGCCGGAATAATTGTGGAAAACCTGTTGACTCATGCAAGGGACGTTCCACCCATGGCATAGCCCGTCCTTTCAGGTCTTTTTATGGCAAAAGAACCCCGCGAATTTGAAATTTATAAACTTCTAGAAATCACTCGAAATGACAAGTATGCCACAGCTGTGGCTGCTTTTGAAGTCATTGACCAGGCAGAACGTCTGGACATTCCCAAAAAGTGGAAGAACCGAAAGCCGGCCGTTCAGGCAATGATGGCCCTTTCCGATGACATGGTGCGCTACGGCTTTGTCACCGACGAAGCCCGTCAGCAACTGCGGGAAGAGCTGTATGAGGATGAAGCAGAAGAAGCAATGAGCATCCTTTCCAGCGCCGCTCCCGTCACCGACGAGTCCGAAGAGGACCTGGAAGAGATCGGAGAAACCGAACCGGTGGATGTCCTCTCAGACGGTTCCGAAGATTCAGACGATTCCGAGGACTCTGACGACTCGGACGATGACTCGGATGACGATTCCGATGAGGAAGACGACGATTCCGACGTGGACGAAGATGAGGAGGAAGACGAGGACTGAGTCTTTCGCTTCCTGAAATCCATGGCCCGGTGGATTGGAATTCCGGGCCATCCGGGCCTTCGCTTCAGATTGCCGGCCACACAATACACTCTACCAGAGCCCCGGAAAAAGAAGGGCAGCGGTTCATCGACGGACTTTTCAAAAAGCTCCACGCAGCCGCAGAGTCTTCGCCTGCCCAAATTGAAAGCGAATCTACTGCATTCAAAAAAGGGTCAGAATCCCATATTCCAACCCCGGAACCAAAAAACCGACAAAACGTTCTGATCTGCGGAATCGGCGACGGCTTCTTGCTGAAACCTCTGTTGGATGCCCTGGAAAGCGGCGACCACAGCGCCCGCTCCCTTCAGTTCTATCTCTACGAGCCCTGCAACGCGCTACGGGAGAACCCATCGCCAGGGGTCAAAGAAGCCGCGAAACATCCGGCCATCCAATGGATAGAGGATTCGCACTGGAATCCGCCGGCGCGCTTTCAATTTTTTATCCTGCCTTCCTATCAGCGAAACTTTCCGGAACTGCAAAGGGCCTTCAGGCCGGATACGAATGCCAATACCGTCGAAAAATGGATGCGACGATGGAGGCGCAATTTTAGTATTCGCCGGGGTCAGGAAAGGGTGTACGCCCGAATGCCTGCACAGACTTCCTTTGTATTTCTGGGCGCCTCCCCTGCTCTGGAAGACGAACTGGAATGGCCAGCGCTTAAAGAGTACCGAGATCGCTACCTTCTGGTATGCTCGGACACTGCTCTTTCGCAAGCCCTCCGTCACGGTTTGGTGCCCGATCTGGTACTTTGTGTGGATTGCGCTCCGGCCACAGCCTATCATCTCCTACAGGCGCGAAACAACCAGCGACTGCTGTTGAAAAAAAACGAAATAACCAGTCACCCGGCGGAGGATGCAGAAACGAAAGCGGACCCAGCCAATTCTGCCAGCTCAACCGGCAAATCAGCAAGCGCAGAAAAAGCAAAGGCAAATAAACCAGAAGAAGAGTCCTTCGATGGAACGAACAAGCCCGGCACGGAAGAGTCTGCCGCCTCAATAGAGCTCCCGACGATCCAGGCTTTGACCTACAGCGCCGGTCCTCTTTTTGTTCGTGATTTCTTCGGGTCCGAATGGCTCTACGAGTCCGATTTTCCGGATGAGCAAAGCGAAAAGCCCGAGACCGGCAAATGGCAGAGCATCTCCAATCCCACCGGAAACCTATCCGGACTGGCAATAGCTCTGGCCGGCTCGAACAAAGACAACGATCTAATTCTGCTGGGAAGCGATGCCGAAGGCAGCATTTTTCAATCCCACTGCCGCAACACCGGCTATGAATACTACGGGTTGCTCGTGCAGAACCGATTGAATCCATTGGATCAGTATTATTTTCGCCTGGGAAGCCGACACTACTCCCGCAAACTGAGCGCCCATAAGGTAAGACAAAAGCAGACGGATGCGGCAAATATCCTGGGCTTGAAGTTGTATAGAGGAAAGGATCCGGCCTGGCTGGCCGCCATGAAAGAAAAACCAACGTTGTCTTCCCACTGGTCTGTTCGCCGAATGAGTGCGTCTTGAATTCCGGTGTTTTCATTAAACCACTTTAATATAAGCGAAAAAATGTCGTCAATATAGGGGGCGCCGAGTTTTCCTAGAATAGAGCCTGACTCAAGGTATCGGAGAAATAGATGATTATCCCTGTAGAAGACAGATTCACAGAAGTTCAGTTCCAGGAGGTGCAGGACATCCTGGCGGAGTTTTCCTGTTCGCTGAGCCCCATACCCGGCACAACGCGCACAATCTATGCTATACGGGGCGATGAAAGACATGAACTGATGATCAATCGTCTGGAGGGCCTCTCCTATGTGGCCCGGGTAGACACCATCCAATCTCAGTTCAAACTCATGGACATCAAATCCGAGCTCTACAACCATGAGTTCGGTATTGGCGGCAAAACACTGACCCGGGACCTGCTGGTGGTAGCCGGACAGTGTACCATCGACCCGAAAAATCCTAACTTCTTCATTGAAACCGCCCATGCAGTGAAGGAAGCCGGCGCCGATGTGATCCGTGGCGGCATCTGGAAGCCCCGCACCAGTCCGCATACTTATCAAGGTTCGAACGATGCGGTGGAAATACTCCTTCGCGCCTCGGAAGAAACCGGTCTGCCGGTGAACACGGAGGTAATGGACGAAGATCAGCTCAAGATTGCCATCGATGCCGGAGTTCCCATGCTTCAAGTAGGGGCTCGAAACGCGCTCAACTACTCGCTGCTAAAAAAGATCGGAATCATGACCCGTGGCAAGGGTACCCTGGTGCTTCTGAAAAGAGGCATGCACATGGGTCCTATCAGCGAATTCATTTGTGCGGCCGAATACATTGTGGCAGCAGGTAATCCCAATGTAATGCTCTGTCCCCGGGGAACCTTGCCTGCCCTGGACGGCTACAGAAATCACCCGGACGAAAGCATTACTCCGCTGCTGAAACAGCAGACCTGGGCGCCTGTGGTGGTGGATCCATCCCATTCCGTGGGCCGAGCCATTTACGTCCCTCATGCCGCCATGGCCGCTGTGTCCTATGGCGCCGATGGACTCTGCATTGAATGCCATGTAGATCCCAGGCACGGCATTGGCGATGATCCCAAACAGGCCATCACACCCAGGACTCTGGCTCAGTTGATCAAGGATGCTGGCGAAATCTACGAGAGAGCCCGCAAGTACCAGGAAGTCTATAACCATCACGAAGCCGTACCTGCAGGCTGAATCGTTTGAGTCAGAGGCCAATCCCGGTACCCGGCGGAGCAGGAACGGCGCCATCGTGGCGTCCAATCAAAGCCTTCCGGGAATAGGGCCTCAAATCCCAGATCCTGATATCGCCCGGCCTGAATCCACGAAGGCGCCGGCAACAAGCACGCTGTATTCCAGGCGGATACGGCCCCCACGGCCCCCGGAATCTAGCAACACTTCCCGGAGAAGGCGGCATTCTACTTGTCACAGGTTGCCCCCGGAGCAGTCTCTACTTTCAATCTAACTGGTGTCGCTTTGGCCGGCGCCCAATGAGGATAGGATATGGAAGAGAGTCTGTTAACCAGCGTGGGACTACCGCTGGCCCTGGGAATCATAATGCTCGGCATGGGCCTGACGCTGGTACCGGAGGATTTTAAACGAGTGCTGAAGTATCCCGGACCTGTGCTGCTGGGTCTGGGCAATCAAATGCTACTTCTTCCAATAATTGGATTTCTGGTTGCCAGCGGGTTTCCTCTCATGCCCGACCATGCGGTAGGAATCATGATTCTGGCCGCCTGCCCGGGAGGAGTGACATCCAATCTCTTCTGCCATCTATCCCGCGGTAACACGGCGCTCTCCATTACCCTTACGGCTATTTCCAGCGCTCTTTCCGTAATGACTGTTCCGCTCATCGTGAACTTCGCATTGGGTCATTTTCTTCCCCCCGGGGCCGGCGCTGGCGGGGAGGTACAACTCCCGGTGCTCAAGACCATCGGGCAGATATTCGTGATCACCGTTCTTCCGGTGGGCCTGGGAATGATGATCCGTCAGTACAAGCCGACTCTTTCCCATAAATCCGAAAGACCGGTAAGAATTCTGTCCACTGTGCTTCTAATTGCCATTATTGCCGCCGTAATCCTGAAAAACCGGCACACCGTGGTGGATTCCTTCATATCTGCAGGCCCGGCTTCCCTTGCACTGAATCTGGCCAGCATGGCCCTGGGTTTCCTGTCAGCTCGTATTCTTCTAAGCGACATTCGCATGGGCGTATCCATATCGATAGAGTCCGGCATCCAGAACGGCACTCTTGGCATTGTGATTGCCACTACGATGCTGGAAAGCCCTCAAATGTCCATCCCGCCGGCCATCTATTCCCTGGTTATGTTTGGCACAGGATTTGCCGCGGTAGTTCTATTCGGACGGATGGTGAAATCCCATCAGCTAAAGCATCCACCGGCGGGAGCATCAGGGTCTTGAGATTCAGTCTCCTTTTTATTAACAGATGTCCGCACAGTGGCACAATCTGCTAATTCCTCACACAGGGAGTAAGCATGGAAAACAAACACGAAGTGCAAAACCTGCACAAGAATCGCAGTTGTCAGATCGATGGATGTAGCTGCGGTCAGTGCCACCTATCCGTGGGAAAGAGGACCCTGCATATGAATTCGGCACGATTCTTCAGTCTGGCGATGGTGATCCAATGCATTGACTGGGAGGCGCAATCTCCAGAGTGGACCGGGCTATAAGCGACCATCTGTCAAAAAGCGATGTGGGAACCCTGAGCCGAACGCCTTGCGGGCAGTTGCGGTTTAATCCTGGGTCGGTGACCCTCCAGCTGAGCAAAGAGGAGCTACTGGAATGAACCGGTATGATTCCTCATGGAATTCGCACAATCATTGCCGAGGGACACGGATAGAAACAGGATTAGCGGCCCCGGGGAGCGGAAAGCGTGCCGTAAGCGTGCCGTAAGCGTGCCGTAAGCGTGCCGTAAG
>CEVN01018102.1_pt1 | contig 22923 bp, 22 predicted proteins | sample 427041 | NCBI WGS metagenome assembly CEVN01 (sample SAMEA2623463, study PRJEB7988) | marine metagenome | biome: marine biome (ENVO:00000447); feature: surface water layer (ENVO:00002042); material: "saline water (ENVO:00002010), including plankton (ENVO:xxxxxxxx)" | depth 5 m
CCCCGCATCAACATTCATTCACTATGGGCGTAGCCATACATACAGAACAGCATAGGTGAGTCCATGGGAATATCAACAGGCGACATACTTGGGCATGCTCAAGTTGGAGTTTATCTGAGCGTAATAGGTGACGTATTGTTCCACCCTACATCTTTGGACAAACCAGCTGTTGAGGAATTGCAATCTGCCTTTGATTTGGAAATGCATCCATGCCTAATTGGTGGTTCAGCCTTACTTGGCTCTCTCATTAGTGGAAACAAGAACGGTTTAGCGGTAGCCGATATCGCTACCGAAGCGGATCTTGACGAATTAACCAGCTTCGGAGATATTGTTGTTCTAGAGAGCGGTGTAAATGCCGCCGGAAACCTTGTCACTTGTAATGATCAAGGTGCTATTGTTAGTCCAGTTATTCCTGGGCCTGGTGCAGATATGATTGGCGAGGTGCTTAAGGTCAATACACTTCGAACCAAAGTCGCTGGTCAGGAAACCGTTGGTTCGATGACCGTTGCAAATAACAAAGGAATTCTCGCTCATCCTGATATCTCTGCAGAAGAAGCAGAAAAAATAGCCGAACTAATGCAAGTTCCTGTGATGGTTGGAACGGTTTGCTTTGGTTCACCCTACGTCGGCGCTGGATGTGTAGCAAGCAATTTAGATGCACTAGTCGGGTCGGGTTCTACTGGACCAGAACTAAACAGGATTGAGGACGCTTTAGGACTCATTTGAAGCGATTTACATCAGTTCAATCTATCTTTTTTGAGCCTAAATTGCTGTAGGTGCAACATGGCCGTCCTCTTTATCATCTTTAGTGCGGACTCTATTCCAGACATTAGTCATCAATTCATCATGACATTCTTTACAATAATGAAAGCGACGATAAGCTTCTCGGAACGAATAGGCCTTTTTGCCGGTAGCAACTAGGAAACCTTCAGGAGAAAGCCGACTAATTTTTTCTCCCTTGGCTTTACATTCTGGGTAATCGCATGTCGGCATGGTTATCCCTCAGGTGCTACTCAGTTTTGTTTTCTTCGGGTTGAATGATAATTAATGGAGAATTTGCCTCAACGCTATCACCCGGTTTGCCATTAATTGCAGTCACCGTGCCCGACAAGGGGGCTTGAATCTCATTTTGCATTTTCATCGCTTCTAGAATCATTACCACATCTCCCTCTAATACCATTTGTCCTTCTTTAACCGATATGGAGACTATCTTACCCGGTATTGTTGAGGAAATAGTTCCGGACTTTTTCCCTCTAGATGATTTTTTCCGTTTACTACCGGAGGTGTCCCCGACAGAATTGCCTTCTATTTCTATGTTGAAACTCTTTCCTTCAATGGTGACATTCCATACACCATCCTTCTTTTCAAGTTCGACTTCATATTCCTCATCGTCGACTTTGACTTTGCGTTTTTTCATATTATCACCTAGTGGTACTTCTACGTGTACGAGCTCGAAACAAATTTCTCCTTCCGATTAGAGACCGTCTATGATCTCGAGACCAAGCCGCCCCTCCATCTCTGCTTTCGGAGGATTGCAGTGCCTGCCCTTCTGCTTCTTCTAGCAACACAGCCAGTATAGCAGCAGCCCGTAAACGATCTTTTTTTCGAGCCATAGTATACCTCACAAGGGGATGTTTCCGTGTTTACGAGCGGGTCTAATTTCTTCTTTTTCTAGCAGGGCGCCTAATGCTTTAGTCAATTTAGCCCTAGTCTCCCTCGGCTGAATAACATCATCTAGATATCCTAAGGAAGCGGCACGATATGGATTGGCAAATGTATCTTCATAATCATCGATTAACCGCTTCCTCTCACCTTCTTGGTCGCCAGCAGAACCTATTCTGCGTCGGTGAATAATTTGCACAGCACCTTCAGCCCCCATAACTGCAAGTTGGGCTGACGGCCATGCAATGTTGTAATCGCCTCTAATGTGTTTACTGCTCATAACATCGTAAGCGCCACCGTATGCCTTCCGTGTGATTACGGTTAATTTTGGAACTGTTGCTTCGGCGTAAGCATAGAGTAACTTTGCTCCATGGCGAATAATCCCCCCCCACTCCTGACTTGCTCCTGGAAGGAAACCTGGGACATCAACAAAAGTTAGTAGCGGTACATTGAAAGCATCACAAAACCTTACGAATCTAGCGGCTTTTACTGAGGCATCGATGTCTAAGCAACCTGCCAAAACTTTTGGTTGATTGGCAACAACTCCAATGGTATGCCCCCCAAGTCTCCCGAATCCTACCACGATGTTTCCAGCAAAGTCAGCCTGTACCTCTAAGAATGCCCCATCGTCTAGGGTTGCCTCGATTGCATCTAATATATCATAGGGGGTTGTTGGGTCACTTGGAATCAACTCATCGAGAGTTTCACAATCCCTATCAAGGGGGTCAGATGTTGATTTTATTGGTGGTTTTTCTAAGTTATTTTGAGGTAACATTGCAACGAGGTCTCTTACCAGTTCTAGCGCATCATCATCGTTATCTGCAGTAAAATGAGTCACACCAGATCTAGTTGCATGGGTTGATGCACCACCTAAGTCTTCGAAACTAACTTCTTCATTTGTCACGGTCTTGATTACTTCTGGACCAGTGATGAACATGTGAGCGGTCTGATCGACCATTACTACGAAATCAGTAATCGCAGGAGAGTACACAGCCCCGCCAGCACAGGGACCCATGATTACTGAAATTTGAGGGATAACTCCGCTTGCTCTTACATTTCGGAAAAAGATCTCAGCGTACGAACCTAGGCTAGCAACCCCTTCTTGAATACGTGCTCCACCGCTGTCATTTAGTCCAATTACTGGGGAGCCGGTTTTTAGGGCCATATCTAGTATTTTACAGATTTTTAGCCCATGCATCTCCCCTAATGAGCCACCATATACTGTGAAATCTTGAGCGAAACAATACACCGTTTTACCCTCAATTGTACCGTGTCCACAAACTACTCCGTCGCCGGGAATGACATTTCTATCCATGTCAAAATCTCGACATCTATGTTCAACTAATCCATCGACTTCTACAAATGAATCTTGATCTAATAATTGTTCTATTCTTTCACGAGCAGTCATCTTGCCACGAGCATGCTGTGCGGCGATTCGCTTCTGTCCGCCACCGGCTTCCGCCTGTGCCTTGCGACGGCGCAAGTCATCGATACGTTCCTTCACCCCTGACATGGATGAATCCACAACGAGTCAAAGCCGCCCATGAGCATTCCTAATGAGAGCATACAGAGCAAAATGCCCCAATCGGTTCCTTGAAGGCTATTACAGATGTCCCAAGTACGACTTAACCATGCGGATAGTAGTTGCCAAACCCGGCCTTGATGGACATGATAGGGGTGCCAAGGTAATTGCAAGAGCCCTACGTGACGGAGGTCATGAGGTGATTTATACAGGCCTTCGTCGAACTCCAGATGAGATAGTACGCATTGTAATTGACGAGGATGCAGGTGCGCTTGGGCTTTCGTCGCTATCTGGAGCTCACTCCGTTCTAATCCCAAAGGTTTGTGAAGGGTTACGTGAATCAGAAATGAATAATGTAATCGTTTTTGCAGGGGGGATTATTCCTGAGCATGATCGACAAAGTCTGTATGATGTAGGAGTTAGAGCTATCTTTGGTCCTGGTACGACATCAACAGAAATTCTAGAATTCCTTACAACTATTGAAAAACGCTCAGAATCAGAAGAACCTGTTGGAGTTGGTGAAGAGGCTGGGTGGCACTGGTGAATAAATCAGAGGACCTACTAGAAAATGCCCGTACTGGCAATCGACGTTCTCTTTCCAAGCTACTAACTCTTGTTGAGGAAGGCCACAATTCTCCAGTTCAACATGGGAGCGGCTCATCTTTAGGGATAACAGGGCCTCCTGGAGTAGGAAAATCCTCTCTAATTGGAAAGATGATCGATGTATGGGTCGAGCGTGGGGAGTCGGTAGCGGTCTTAGCGGTTGATCCATCATCACCGAGAAGCGGGGGGGCTCTTCTTGGGGATAGAATGAGGATGGTAAATGCAGATTCCTCGGATTTAGTTTTCATCCGCTCCCTTGCGACTAGAAACCATCCTGGCGGATTGATGGATTGTTTGACGCCTATGGTTGATATTCTATCTGAATGTGGTTGGAAGAATATCATAATCGAGACAGTAGGTGCAGGTCAATCTGAGATTAGAGTGGTAGCATTTGCTGATAGAATTCTTCTGGTCGATGGACCGGATAGAGGGGATATAATCCAAGCAGAGAAGGCCGGTATTATGGAACTTGCAGACTTGATTGTAATCAACAAGTCAGATTTACCTGAAGCGGAAAGAGCAGCAAAGGCAGTAAAATCAGCCTTATCTGTTGGGGAAGACGATACGACTCCAGATGTCCTAATGGTTTCCGCTCACTCAGGACAGGGTGTAGAAGACTTGGTCAATCAACTTGAAACTGTGATTACATCTACTGATCGAGAACGTCTCAGAGTACGTGAACGTTTGATTTCCGCATGGGATTCAACCCTACTTAATTCTACGAAATTAGATACCACATTGCAAGCCCTTGAAAAAGGAAGCATCACTTTGCAAGAAGCAGTGGATAAGATTCGCGAGGAGGGATGACTAATTAGCGAAATACCAGTAGATATTGACCACGCTAAACACTCTGTAGGTGGTGCTGGGGGGCATTGGTTTCGTCGAGGGACTCATCTTGCTATGTGTATTATTCCCTTCGCATACTATCTATGGGGAGATGAAATTGCAGGATTTGTAAATCTGAAACCCCGTGAATTTGTCATGGCAGTATTGGGGTCGTTTATTCTAATTGAAGCAATTCGTGTGAATATGAAAATCGTAATCATCGGTCAAAGAGAATACGAAGCAAACCAAATTAGCGCGTTAGGATGGGGTGCTTTTGCAGTCTGCTTAGCCCTAATTTTAGCACCTCAAGAGGGAGAAGGATTAGAGGCTGGAAAATACACAATCCCCTTAATTTGCGGATTGACTTTTGTTGATCCAATTATGGGTGAGGTGAAGAGAGCAAAGAAGGGAATGAAGGCCGCTATTATTGTCGGGCTTGTAGTCTCATACTCAGTTTGGATGATATCGGTCACTCTATTTTCAACTCCCTTCCTTGCAGCTTTGTTTCTCGCCCCTCTAACTGTCGCGGGTGAAGTTCCAAGAGTTACTTGGATTGATGATAATGCTACTATGATATTGTTCCCTCTCGTTCCATTGTTATTCACTCATTGGATATTCTGATACACAATACTGAATCTCTCCTAAGTGTTTTTTTGGGAGTCACATTTACAACCCGATTTACGGTGCGGGGGATGATAGAGATGGCCGAGTCAGAGAAGTCAGAAGGGATTGTAGAGTCCCCTCTTTCACAAAATTTCTACCTATTTGTTTGGGCATTGGCCTCCGTAGCATCATTTGCGATATTCATAGTCTTCCCAGTCTGACGTTTGAATTCAATTTTTGTTTGAAATTCCTCACATCACTTTGATGATGTAATCGCCCCCGTGGTCTCAATATGTGCGGCATCGCTGGCTTACTCGGGAATGGCAGTCTTGAAGACGCTATTTCAATGGCCAACGCAATTGGCCACCGGGGTCCAGACGGCTCAGGTGATTTCCTGGCAGATGTAGAGCAGGCTAATGGTTCAGTTGCTTTTTCACACGCCAGACTATCGATAATTGACTTAGATGGCTCTCATCAACCAATACACAGCGATCATGGTTGTGTATTGATGGTTAACGGAGAAATTTACAATCATAAGAAAATCAAATCTACATTGCGAGATTATCCATTTAGGACAGCCGGTGATTCTGAGGTCATAATGGCTTTACACAGAAAATATTCTTGGAACCAACCTGTTGGAAAAAACCCTGCTGAGAGACACATTGAATGGGTCTCAAAATTGGACGGGATGTGGGGTTTTTCTCTTTGGGATCCCAAGGCTAAGGAATTGATTCTTTGCCGTGACCCTTTCGGTATTAAGCCTCTAGTGAGAACTCAATTATCAGATGGAACCTTGCTTTTTGGCTCGGAAGTCAAGACCTTCAGGGGTCACCCCGATTTTACAGCCAAACCAGATATTTCCGCACTTTCGGTAAGATTAGCTTACGAATATCCTTTGGACCAAACGACTTTGTTCCAAGGAGTCACGTCGGTTGGAATCGGAACAATCGAAACTTGGTCATTGGCAGAAGGAAAAGCGACCTTGACTGGTGTCGCTAAGTATTGGAAACCCCGTTTAATTCCAAGCGAAAATTGGAGTCCTTCGACCAACGCCTCTCAATTGCTAAACAGCCTAAGAGATTCAATCCAAGACCGTTTAATGGCAGATGTCCCAGTTGGAATTGTCCTTTCAGGTGGATTGGATTCCAGTTTGATGGCTGCGTTGGCACATGATACAGCAGATTCAGCCGGCAAACCTACACCTGAATGTTGGACGGTTGCAGATAGTGAGGAAAATGTCGATTTACAGGCATCAATTACGGTAACAAAAAATCACGACTTAGGTCATCACGTCCATATTATGGATGAAAATACAATGTGGAAGAAATTACCAGAATTTGTTTGGAATGGAGAAGACCTAGATATCACCGTGATGTTTTGGCAATCTGTTTTTGAACAAATGAAAGGTAATGTAACTGTCGCACTTTGCGGACAAGGCGCAGATGAATTGCATGCAGGTTATTCCAGATATCGAGCCTTAACAGAGCACTCAAATGTTGTCAAATCTAGATTGAGTTTGGCTGGACAAATTTCTATTTCAGAAAATGATAGAGGCCTTGGAAAGCCTTGGTCATCAGATAGTATCATGCCAGAAGATAATTTCGCTAACCTTAGTGGTACATTGGAATTTGAACAAAGTAGGGGCCAAATGTCAAATTTTCAACTGAGACTTGGTGACAGACATTCAATGGCTCAAGGCCTAGAAGCCCGGGTCCCATTTCTCGGCATGAGTCATGCAAATCTTGCAAATCAATTGCCGTTGTCTTGGCGATTATCTAATAATGATGAAAAGATGGCACTGAGGGCTGCTGCTGATTTGACGAGTTTACCGAAAGAAATCGTCCGACGGCCAAAACTACCCGCTGGAACCGCTACAAGTCCAACCTTAGTTTCAGAAATAATCAATTCACTATCAGATAGAGCAGAAGATTGGGCCAAACAATATGGAATCTTGTCTAAACAATTGTTAGATCAACCCGACATGGCAATTGGCATGAGAATATTTCATGCTATGCACCTTACTGAATCAGGTCCAAAACCTAGAACTGGAGATTTGTTAGATATCCTCGATGACGTCGGACCTTGGCCTCAGTAAGCGAACCTTCCTTTATTGTAAATTGATTACTTCATGCATCGATATTCGGCGCAACCTAATCGTCGGCGGATCACCAATTTTCATCATCTTTCTGACCGATTTGGCCTTCGGAGACAGACGCCTCCTCATCCATATCTCCTCCTTGGATAGCTTCCATGCCAACTATCTCATAATTTGATGGAAATAGAGCCACTATTACACCTGCGACCATACATACTAGACCTAACTGAAATTGACCTGTAATGATCATTTCTAGTGCTATTGCGCAGAGAATTAAGCCACCTAAATTGGAGATCCAAACTAGATTTTTGAAGGTTGAAAGAGAAACTCCAGTAGAGTTCTCAGTTCTCTTCGGTCCGAATTCCGCACCAAATCTCACAGGGTCTTCCTCGGTCATTAAATCACCTATCAATCATAATTATTGCATCCGTGGGGCAAGCAAGAACACACAATTTGCAACCTGTACATGGATCTCTTAGGACTCTTGCCTTACGGTTGACATCAACATCCATTATCGGGCTTGCTAATGGAGTGTCATATAGTTCGATGGCATCATCGTCACATACAATTGTGCATTGGTCACATCCTATACACAATTCCTCCTTAACCCAAGCAACAGCGTCATCCCCTCCCTTTAGTTTAGCACGTTCCTCTGCTCGCATAGCATTCATCATTATACGAATCCGTTTTTGCTCACGAGACCTACGGGCTGCAAGGTCGGGTATTCCGGTCATTCTAATCGATGCTATCGGCCATGACTTCTCAAGGCTACGGTTAGAATATCAGATTTCGCTGAAAGCAATTATTGCCGTTTTGTCTCAATCTGTCTGGCAAGGAAAGATACTACATCGAGAATTTCGAAGTCGTGTCTAGGGTCACCTTCAAACTTCAGACACTCAAAGTGGCTGACACATTTCGGACAACTTGTTAGCATGATTTCAGCTCCAGTGGCTTTTACTTCATCAAATCGTTCTAGACGCAAAGCACGGCTATTCTCGTTACACGACATCATGCTAGAGACTCCACAGCATAGGGCATCTTCTCCAGTGTGTTCCATCTCCACTAGGTCAACTCCATCTACCGCCTTAACTAGGTCTCTAGGTTCATCATAGATGTTCATTTGGCGACCTAGACGACATGGGTCGTGGTATGTGACAGTTACATCTTCGGAGACAGCCAAATCCATTTCGAATCCATTTTCAATTAGATACTCAGTTGTATGCATAACCTTCATTTCTTCAAGTTCGTAATCCATAGCAAAGGTACGGAAACACTCTGCACAAGATGTAACCAGTGTGTCTATTCCGCTCTCTCCGAGTTTCTTCTGGTTGTACGCCTTGAGTTTCTCAAATACCTCTGTCATACCCTGCCACTTTTGGTCGTGACCGCAGCACTTTAGGAAATCTCTACCAAGGTAGGTTACATCCTTACCCATTTCATCAAAGATAGTGAACGCAGCGGATGTTGTCTCACCTAGATTCATCTCACCTTCATTCACGTGACTAAATATCATTTCTTGATCGATGTAATCTACACAACCAGGGTAATATCCAACGCTTGAGTCGATAGGATATTCTTCAACTGGAATGAACTCTACATCTGCATCCTCTTCCGCTTCCGCTGCCAATACTGCTTGAAGAATACTGTGAGGTATTTCAGCAGCTGGCGGGCCACCTACGATTAGGTTGCGTCGAATATCTATGTATGAGTCATAATCTACCAATTGAGGACAAGCGTTCGTGCAAGCAGTACAGGTCAGGCAAGAATACAGCGGAACTCCATCATCTTCATTGTTCCAAGTATTGTAAATAATATTCAACTTATCACCTGCGTTGAACAATCTTACAGGACATGCATCATCACACAAATCACAGCCATAACACTTGTTCATTTCCCACTCGTAACCTCTTGCCATGCTTCTCATGAGCATAAAGACAATTGCACCAACACCCAAACATGGAACGAATATCGAGTAAGTTAACTTTGCATCCAAACTTTTTGGATTCTTTTTGTAAGTTGGGTTTTCCAAAGTCATAGTGGATAAATCCGTACCAATTGGGAGGGTGGCTCGATTTACTGCGGCTCCATTTTCATCGAGTAGAAGTGGTTGGAAAGCTACAGCAGAATAATCGGTAATCATTGTGACGGATTCGTTCACTCCACTTGAACTAACTTGGAAGTTTAGGAGATAAGTCCCTGGCGTCAATTTTAGTGTTGTACTATCGCAAGACTCCTCCACTGACCAGAGAATGTTACCTGCATCATTTGAAATCGTCAATTCTTGAGTGTGAGTTCCTGCACTTCTTTCAGTGGTTCGGAAATTACACCCCACATCCACAAACACCGAGGAAGCTCCCAAGTCTTCGATTTCAATAATGTCACTCCATGAATTGCTGATGACACTACCATCGTTTGTTCCAATATATTCTGCGGCTTCACCTGCTGAGTTTTTCCCATCGAATGAATGGTCATTAAATCCTTCAAAGTCGATAATCAGAGATTGTGTTGGTTGGTAAATGCCCCAATTTGACCAATGTACTGCCGGTATAACACACCATTTTTCCGGATCATAATCTTCATCTAAAGTCTGCCAAACACCTAGGTCTGATGATTCAGAGAAAGTTAGACATTCATCTTCCCAATCTTCCCAATCGTCGCCTTTTTCGGAATACACTAGAGTATCGGATGGTTGGCCCCGCATACCTTCTAATTCTTCTATTTCATCCATTGCACCAAGGCCTCCATAATCCCAGAAACCACCTTCGTAAATTGGCCAAGTCACTGCTGAAATTAACACAGCTATGATTAGTGTACCAACCGCTACTTGCTTACCCATAGAAGGCGTTAATCTAGCACCGATGGAATTGACAAGGAACCATCTGATACTGAAAAATAACACAGCGAAGATAAAAATTCCCGTGAGAATCCAAGGCACAGCATTGAATATTTCTGCAGTCCATGGTGCTTGTCTTCCACAGTCAAAAATATGTTTCGAATTAGCCCAACAATAATCCGTCCTGTCTTTGGCGTACAATTCTAGGAAGATATTGATGGAATACACAGAGATAAACCAGACGTGGGCAAGATAAACTGCTCCAGCAGTTGCAAACCATGGATCCTCAACCCCTCTCTTTTCTCGCCCAGGTAAGAAAGGTGGAAGTGCTAGAATACCGACTGGAATTCCAGTAAGAGCAGCACCCCACCAAGCGGCATTCCATGAGATTACTGGTGAACCTAGGAACTCTCCAATCGGGCCTGCAGGGATGACGAATTGTGGTAGATATTCACCCCATCGCAAATATCCGTAGGAAAATAGAACATACCAATCTGGGAAAACAAACCCAGCTTGTGCAAATGGATCAGCAGCGCTGTGTAACGGCGGGGGGATTAACCAACAATAGAAACATAGGACCATCAACATAGATGCAAAGATGATTGTATCACGTAGAACTTCTGTTGGCCAAAATGCGTGGCCCATATGGACACGCCTACGTTCTTTTTCAGATTCCAAAAGGCTACTTTTTTCGCGGACATAGGTGTCTGCGATTCGGCCAAATCTATCGATCATTCCCATGTAATTATCCTCCAATCAATGTGGCTCCGCAATTCCTTGCACCCATACGATGAATAAATGAGCTAGAATCAGTGTTGTTACCACAACTGGTAAAATGAATACGTGTAAGAAGTACATTCGGGTAACTGTTTGACCAGAGAGTGATGTTCCTGCAAACATAGCAGTCGCAATCCATCCTCCAATCAATGGGGTAGAGTTTGCCATATTGATTCCAATTGTTGCAGCTCCGAATGCTAGACTATCCCAAGGGAGGAGATATCCTGAGTATCCGAAAAAGATGGTGAAGAACATCAGGGCGACTCCGATTAGCCAGTTCAACTCACGAGGGTTTCTGTATGCTCCAGTGAAGTAAACCCTGCACATATGCAGAAATACGGCGGCTACCATAAAGTGTGTAGTCCAATGGTGAATAGATCGAATGATATAACCAAATGGTAATTGAGTCATGATGAATTCCATAGAGGAATAGGCAGGAGTGGGGTCACCCTCACCTCCTGGGACGTAGTATAGCCCTAGAATTGCGCCTGTGATTACTAGAATAACGAAGGCCAGGAAGGATATTCCACCAAGGCAATATAATGGATACCAATACCAAATGATTCGCAGTTTGTATTTCTCAGCGTGAGTAAGCGGCATTTGGCGATGAACACTGTAGTAGGCGTCTCTGCTCATACCCCAGTAATCTTGAATTCTAAACCTAGTATCTAACCACGAGAATGCCCAGAGGAATGACTTCTCTGCTAGCCCCATGCTTCCAGCACTTGTTTCCACAGCCCTCAAGATATCCTTTCGAGGCATATCCTCTCGCTCCTTGCGGAGGGTGAATGCAACTATCACAACAATAAGTGCGATGAATATCCATAGAAACCAGAATTGTAACATTTTCTCACCTTCAATCGCAATATGTGTACCAATCGATAAAGTCTGGTAGAGCTTCGATAATATCTCCAGACTTTACCCAAGGAATTAGTGGTAAACCATAGGGTGCAGGACCTCCCGTTCTACGAATTCCAACGAAGTCAAATTCCGCACCAGATGATCTGTTTCTACTACGATTTTTCTCTATAGCCGTAGGGTCAAATCTACTAGAGTGACAGATACAGAATAATTTGTTCCCACCGGCGTCAACAGCTCCAGGAGTCCATTGGTCATTTGTGAAATCATTTTGCACAAGTTGCCAGCCAGGGATACAACAAAGGTGAGTGCAACGGGAGAAAATCAATATCAGATTATCATGAATTGACAATGAGGCATAATCTGGATTCTCTTCTAGTTCGTAACCACTTCCAATATATTTTCCGCTCTCATTGTAGCCGTCCATAAATTGGAACCGAGGTACATTTGTGGTTGCTGCTTTTGAGACGTTTTCTTCGTGTGGGACATAAACCACGTTAACGGGCATTCCAGACCATACGCCTTGCGCCCCGGACATACCTGTGCCACTGTTTGCAGCCGCATCAACAAAAGCAGAGTAATTCATAGGTTCAAGATGACGGTCACCATACCAAGCGGAATCTTCCGCACCGGTAGGTACCCAGAATCTAACGGCGGAATCTCCTCCGGACGAATCGGCAGTACCCATTAGTAGTGAAGCAAACCCAATACTACCAAGGCTAGCCATAGTAATAACTCCGGCTGCAGTATTGAATGAGTGGCGCATAAACTCCCTTCTATCAATGGCAGGGTTCGAATCTTCCCACCAGTTTTCATCGTCACTGGGAAGGGGCCTTAGTCGAAATCTCCGCGCCATCATTCACACCTCGTATTGCTTCCACCCCTCCGGGTCGTTTGAAGTAATGTATTTGTTTCTTCTATGCTTGACAATAATTACATCAGGCATTACGAATCTCAGGTAAACTATTCCCATCAAAATTACTGTGAGTAGAGTCATCGCAAGATGGAAGGATAGTCGCTGCTGATCCCAATGGTTGTACAATCCATAAGAAAGCGTACCAGCCCAATATAGAGTCCATAGAATCCCCCACATAGCAAATATGATGACAAGCCAAGAATCACTAGATGGTGAAATACTGGCACGAATAATAGTCCCTGGTTCTGGGTCATTGAATACTCCATGGTCTACAGCTTTCTGGTAAGCATCCTCGCTCAACTCAACTTCAGATAGTGCATCGCGGGCGTCTTCTACACTGACTTTCCCTGCCTTGACTTCACGCAGAAGTTTCATCACAACATCGTCTCTCATAGTTGATCACCTCGACGTAGGTGTTTGATTCGTAATTTTAACAAATTGCTTCTTCCGACGTAATGTCTAGAGAATCCATATCTTAAGAAAAATCCACAGAACACAATAACCAAGATAACTGCAGCAAATCCGAGTAATCCTAACCAATGAGCTCTAAGCTTAGCACCCATGTGGTGAAGATCTACATGAGATTCTACTGGGGCAGGAGGTTCAATCTCACCATTTCCACTGAAAACGGTTCTTGTATCTCCTGAGTCTTCCCCTTCCTCCAACGATATTGAAAGACGATTCCATCGATCAAGTTCACTTGGAATACCATCTCCATTAACTGAGTTTCCTGCTAACCAAATGGTTACAGCTCCCGTTCCGTTTTCAGGTGCCGTCCAAGTAATCATCCAAGTCCTGTCTGGAATTTCAGCACCGGCACCTGAATGAGTTAAGCTAGTCACATCATCCTCCCAATTCTGTACTAGAGTCTCAAATCCTTCTGCACCCGCCAGCGAGCCCGATGTTACTCTCATAGCAAAACCACCAGTGTTAGAAGTTGAATCGATATCGGGACCTCCAATTAGTTGAATGGTAAGCGGGTAAGTCGTATCTGCCGAATAATGATATGGTAGTCCATCTAATATCAGAGTCACGGAGTTATCAGGTAATTCATTGTGGCAGGTACAACCTGCAAGAGCCACATCCCCGTCACCATTTTCATCACCACCAATTCCGTTTGAATATCCTTGTGTTGAACCGGCCAATAATATGGCGAAACAGCCCAGAACTACAAGCCGATGAAAGGTCGGTAGATGCGCTCTCATCATTGGACCTCTGACACCTATCTCATTCCAGCAGATTGAGGGCTATCAAGGTTTCAGTTTGACCCCTTCGGGGTCGCTTATTTTTTTGGAAATATTTCGCAGCAATCTCTGACGGAGAAAACTCAAACCAAATCACCGCCTCGTCCGATTTATGGCGGGTCCTGTTTGGAAGAATATCTACCGTCTGAGCGACGAGCAAATCTCCTCTCTAGATGAGGCAGAGGAAAAGATGGAATTATTGGATATTTCTGCAGCGGAGGAGATACTTTTACGGATGTTGAAAGAACATCCGAATTGCGTGCCCGTTTTGAATAATTTAGGGCATATGTGTGGGAGGTATCTATCAGAGTTTGAAAAGGCTGTTGAATACTATGATATGGTTCTTGAGATAGAACCAGATAATGCTTGGGCAAGAGACGAAAGAAGACGATATCGTCGTTATCTTACCTACGATTGACCCGCAGTTTGAAGGCGCGTCTGTTCTCCAATAGTAGATATGCACGAGGGTGCGATACTCATCGCCGGAGTCGGTGGCCTTGGATGTTCATGGGCTGTTGCAGCGCACCAACAGTGCCTAGACCTCTCCGACCTTCTGTTGATAGATGCTGACGAAACCTCGTTTAGGGGCTCTGGTCAAGCACATTGTCTGCACCTTGATGCAGTTGGGGACGGAAGTGGTGCTGCTGCTCTCCCGAATCTTGCAGCACATCGGCTAAGCGAGGGTCTTGGAGCAATCGAGCCTTTATTGGAAACAGCAGAATTAGTTTTCATAATGACGGGGTTAGGTGGAGGTACTGGATCAGGGGCGGCAAATGAACTAGCGCGAATTGCCCGTGCTAGGAATTGTATTGTAATGTCGGTCGCGGGTCTACCATTCGCTGAGCAACCCCTTAGAAGCGCTATAGCTAATGCCACATTACCAGCTTTGGAAGAACAATCACATGTCTGTATACGGGTTAGTATGGAGAGACTTGCTTGGTATGCTAGAGCTAGGGATGAGGATTGGCAATCAGGTTCTGGTTGGATTCAGGATTTGGTCGAAGGCCTTGTGACGACTTTGGCGAAGGTAGGGAAACTCAATCTCGACTTAATGGATCTTAGAACAGTTGTGGAACATCAAGGCGGTGCTACTCTAATTGTCGGAACGGGAAGTGTAGTAGATCCTTTGCAGGTTGTAGAGTTGGCTAAACGTTCTCCGTTAACCGAAGTAGATGTTTCAGGCGCAAAGGGTTGTTTGATACAAGTTGAAGGCGGTCCGGATATGACCTTGTCTCACCTGAACCAATTGAGCGAATCATTAGTCAGTTCTTTACACCCCGATTGTCAGGTAATTTTGGGTGCACGTGCAAGTGATGAAATGGTAGGTAGGTTACGATTAGTTGCTGTTGTTAGTGGCCTTTCTTGATGCCATTGGATGAATTATTCGAAGTATTTTGATACGCGAACTCGTTAAGCATCGCGACCTAGTCACAGTTACATGGCCCGGCAGAGCAAAGCCTCCCGCGGTAAATTTCGTTGGTTGGGTTTACGCATAAACAATGGCCAATTATCTCGTAATTCTGCAACAGCAATAATCCAACAAATATTGACTGAAATTAATTTCAGAATGTTCGATTGCTTAGACGTTGATTCTCATACATTAGTTATCATTAGGGTAAATCTAAAAGACATAGATTTGGCTAGGGAAAGATTTGGATTAAACACTGAAATTGAAAGTCTTACCACTTCTGGAAAGATTAGGTTGGTTAGAGACCGAATGGGCCTTTCAAAACCAGTTAGAAAGCAATGAAAAAATCACCTACATCTTGAATCTCATGTTTTGAGGTTACAGAAATGGCATTTAACTCACCTGTGTTTGAAAGGCCGACAACATTTACTGTTTGTTCATCGTATTGGGTTATCACCCCTCTTGATAGGATTTCGCTCAATTTGATCCAAGATTTTTGTTGCCACAGTATTTCGCTAGAATTTTCTATTGGTGGCGAAGAATCCAATATTGAAGATATTGAAGCATCGATAATTTGGAACATATCGTCCGCGTTGATATCACCGTAATAATCCTCCCAACCGGCGTAAGAAACTCCCTCAATCTCCCGTGCATCCTTGTTCAATCCGACACCAATTCTAATCCTTTCTTCTGAGGTACTAGATTCAAGAAGAATTCCGCCGCATTTTTGTTGTTGAAAAATCAAATCATTTGGCCATTTCAATTGTATGCCCAATGCTTCGCTAATAGATGCTCCAATCGAGACTTGTAATAGGCCGGGAGTCCATCGATTGATTTCATCAAATCCAACACTCCAAGAGGCGATCATATCACCTTGTTTTGAATGCCAATTAGCGCCCCTTCTCCCTCTTCCATTAATCTGTTCTCCAGAGCGGATTCTTTGCCAGCCAAATTTAGGTAATTTTCTTGCCTCATCCATGGTGGAGTTTGTCACCTCTATGTACTCTGATTCGGAACCAAAACCAGGTCGCCAGAAAGCCACGACTTCTAAGGTGTCATCTCCTACCCTTTCGATAGCCAGAGTCCGTCGCGACCAACCGTTTTTTGTCCAACTTAATGAGGAGTTTTTTGGGTTTGAATCTGAATTCATTAGGAGTACAAACATGGTATCTTTTTCACTCTCATCATTTGCAACATGAAGTAATTTTTCCGACCAACCCAAATTTGCCTCATCAGTCATAGCGGCCTCTTCCATTGGGCCAAGCATGTTTTCTAAATTTGGAACTAGATAAGGAAGATTCCATACTACTAAATCTACATCCTTAGGTAACTTCCAATTTTCCTCCCCTACTCCTCCCTCTTTTACAGTAACATGATCCTCCACTCCCGCAACTTCTGAATTTCCTATTGTTGCCACAACCGCTAGAGGATTTACATCGAAGGCTGTTACATTCCAGCCACTTAGGGCCATTGCAATTGAAATGGCTCCAGAACCACATCCTATTTCTACCAGATTTCCAGCTTGCAAATTAATACAATTCAGACCCTGGAGCAAGAGTTCAGTATCACGTCTGGGCGGGTAAACAGTGGGGGGAACGGTCAACTTGATTGAGTCACTTCCCTTAATCCTGAAATTATACACTCTAGATTTAGCCAAAGAGGAATACTCTACCTCTCTCAATATTTCATTAGAGCCCATTATTTCACCTAAATTTCGAAAACCTTTATCCATGGGAGTCCATACTTAACTTCGCTCTCTCGGGCCCCTAGAGGGCAAACGACCCAGCCCTGCCTATGCTACGCATAGACCGTCAGTTTCTTAAACACCCCTTCGGTCGCCCGGTAGCCCAGCACTAGCCATGGGCCTGTAGCTTAGTCAGGTAGAGCGCCGGGCTTTTAACCCGGTGGCCGGGGGTTCAAATCCCTCCAGGCCCGCCTGATAGAGCCTCAGGCCCACGGTTTTCTGGGTTTTGGGGCGGCGCAAATGGCAGTAAAGAGTTCGACAAAAAAGCGTCTAATCGAGTTAGGCATAGATGCGGAACATGCGCACAAACTCGCTGACGACGCAAACATGGATGCAATCAAGAGAATGTCGGTTGAGGAAGTCTCTGAAAAAACTGGAGTAGCGATGAGTGATGCTACTCTCGAGAATATCATGACCATTATCAGAGAGCACAACACCTCTCGTCGACGCAGTCGCTCCGGTAGAATAACAATTTCAAGAAAAGCCTTGGAAATGATGGATATACCACAAGGTGATGATCGCTTTAATGTACTAAATCACATCCTAGTACCACACCATGAGTTAGTCTCTGTAGAAGACGAATCTGCCGTTTTGTCTCATTGGGGTCTAGAGGTTTCTGACAATCAAGGAGGCACTAGACTTGCAAAGGAGCTATTGCCTAAGATTCTAATCACGGATCCTGCAGTTCAAGCCATCAAAGAAAAGGTCGAGTCTGAGAACGAGGACTTGCCAGCAGGATGGCTTACAAATAGAGTGGTCCGAGTAGTTCGATATAGTCGAGTTGCTGGTTCAAGTACAGCGTTCAGACTAATTGTGGAGAGTGCTTGAGGAGTTGATAGTATGAAGGAAATCGTAGAGAGTTATTTTCAGCAAAGAAGCCTAGTTAATCATCAATTAGCGTCCTACAATGACTGTATCCCATCCACAGACGGTAAAGTAAGTCGAATGGAAAAAATTGTTCGTAATATTAGAATTGGAACAGATGAGATAATTGAAGACGATGATGGCGGAATTATCAAACTCGACGTTCTAGACAAGGAGATAGTTATCCGCCTGAAGAATATTCATCTCGGTCGCCCCACAATCAAGGAGGCAAATGGAGCAGAGCATCCAGCAACTCCATTAGAGTGCAGGCTTCGAAAACTAACATATTTTTCACCAGTACATTTAGATTTCCAGATTATTCATGACGATAAACCAACACCAGATGTTGAAGAAAGGGTACACATAGGAAATCTCCCAATCATGGTTCGTTCGGCTCAATGTAATTTACACGCTAACCATGTATCTCACCTATGTGCCGATGACGATAGAAAATTATCTCCTCAAACTTCGCCAGAAGATGCTGACAGACTAACTGAGTTACTTCGCAGGGCAGGAGAAGACCCCCTTGATCCGGGCGGCTACTTCATCATTAACGGAACAGAGCGGGTGTTAATCTCAATGGAAGACTTAGCGCCAAACCGCGTGACTGTAGAAAAGAACAAGAAATATGCTCATGAGACTGAGGTTGCGAAGATTTTCTCTCAAAAGGACGGAGTTAGAAAGCCGTTGAATATTGAAAAGCGCCGCGACGGGATGCTGATGGTCAAGATTCCAAGTGCTGGAACAACTCCAATCCCTGTTGTATTGTTAATGCGCTCACTGGGTATGGAGAACGATAAGGAGATTTTTACTGCAATTGCAGGTCCTGCTGAAGCAATGAAATATACCGTTGCCAATCTAAACGAGACCAAAGACAACGAAGAGTACAACGTCGAGAATTCGGAAGAAGCACTACAGTGGCTGGAGAAGAAATTCGCTGCAGGTCAACAAAAGGAATACAGAGAGGCCAGGATTCAGAATTTATTAGACAAGGAACTCTTGCCACATCTTGGTTCTGCTCCCGAACATCGAGAAAAGAAAGCCATATTCCTTGGTAGAATCGTTCGCCAAGTACTTGAGATGGCGATTACAGATCAAGACCCTAACGACAAGGACCATTATGCCAACAAGAGAGTTAGACTGGCTGGCGACCTAGTTGAGGATTTATTCCGAGTAAGTATGCAACAACTTGCACGTGACCTAAAGTACCAACTGGAGCGTCACCACAATAGAAAGCGCGAGTTACGCATTAATGCCTGCTTGCGACCAGACGTTCTAACCCAGAAAATCATGCACGCTTTAGCGACTGGAAATTGGGTTGGTGGACGCAGCGGTGTTAGCCAACTTCTCGACAGAACAACCTATCTTGCTGCTTTGTCTCACATGCGTAGAGTCACAAGTCCTTTAGTTCGCAGTCAACCACACTTCGAAGCTCGAGATTTACACCCCACTCAATGGGGTCGACTTTGTCCTAACGAAACTCCTGAAGGGCAAAACTGCGGCTTAGTAAAGAACGCGTCTCAAATGATAGATGTCTCTGAAGAAGTTCATGAAAATGAAGTAAAGCAACTTCTGAGTGAAGCAGGAGTAGATTCTTCTCCATCAGGGTGGGCAGAAGGATTCCGTGTTCACGTCAACGGTGATATTTTTGGATTGCACAAAAATGCAACAAGGTTAGTCAATCAATTCAAGGCGCGAAGGCGCCAAGGTCGAATTCGCCCCGAGGTAAGCATACGCTATGATGGCGCCAATAGGGATATTTTCATCAATACAGACAGAGGTAGAATACTAAGGCCATTATTGGTCATAGAGGATGGGGATTTAGTACTATCAAAAGACCACATTGACTTGATTAAATCCGGAGAATGGACTTTTTCCGATTTGGTGTCAAATGGTGTTGTTGAATGGGTTGACGCAGAAGAAGAGGAAGACCTACTTGTCGCGCCTCGTCCATTTGATTTACCATCTGTTTCTCCCAAGTATGGTCGTCCAATAAATCCGTCTTCTGTAGAATGGGTGAACCTAGGTAAATCTCAGATAAAGAAGGCAAAGTTGCGAGTAGAAGTAAAGATGCCCAATGGCGATTCTGAGATAGAAAATTTCAGTGTACCTCTCAACTACTATCAAGAAGAGCTCGAGTCTATTGTAAGAAAGCAAAAGAGGCAGAATACTGTTCTCGCATATACTCATGTTGAGATAGATCCACAACTAATCCTAGGGGTGTGTGCATCACTCGTGCCTTACCCAGAGCACAATTCCACACCGAGAGTTACTGGCGGTACTGCAATGGTCAAGCAAAGTCTTGGTCTTCCAAGTGCGAATTATAGACTAAGGCCCGACACTCGTATGCACGTAATGCATTATCCTCAACAATCAATTGTCGGTACTCGTTCAATGAAGACTACCAATTTCGCAGAGAGGCCGGGTGGACAGAATTTCGTAGTGGCTATATTGAGTCATCACGGATACAATATGCAAGACGCCGTTGTAATGAATAGGGCCGCAGTCGAGCGATCACTTGGCCGTTCATCTTTCATACGCACATACAATGCTGAGAACAAACAGTTCCCTGGCGGTCAGAAAGAACAAATTGAGATTCCAGGAACAGGCCTTGATGAAGTCAAAGGTCTGAAATCATGGGAGAGTTATGTCCATCTCGAAAGAGACGGGCTACCCACACCAGAAACTCACTTGTCAAGTATTGGAGCAGAGACCGGGGTACTAGTAGGAAAGACAAGTCCTCCAAGATTCCTAGAAGAATCCCACGGACATTTCTTGCAAGCCCAGGAGCGCCGAGAGTCGTCAATGATGGTTCGCAATGGCGAATCAGGATGGGTAGACAACGTGTACGTTACAGAGTCTCTAGATTCGGGTTTACTTTGTCGAATTTCGCTTAGAACCGAGAAGATACCTGAACTTGGTGATAAGTTTGCAAGTCGACACGGTCAGAAGGGTATAATCGGTCGACTTGTAGATGAAAAGGACATGCCTTTCACCGTTGATGGAATAGTGCCTGACTTGATTATCAATCCGCACGCGATTCCATCCAGAATGACCGTAGCTCACGTTTTGGAAATGATTGGAGGAAAAGTCGGTTCGATGGAAGGTCGACAAATCGACGGTACTGCATTTGGCGGGGAGAAGGAAGATTCTCTTCGTTCAGGACTACTTCGAAACGGGTTCGCTCATACAGGTCGTGAGCCTATGATGAGTGGAGAAACTGGAGAAGCATTCGAAGCCGAGATATTCACTGGAGTTATTTACTATCAGAGGCTACACCACCTTGTTAGCAGCAAGTTGCATGCTCGCAGTCGTGGTCGTGTACAGATCCTTACTCGCCAACCAACGGAAGGCCGTGCCCGACAAGGTGGTCTAAGGTTTGGAGAAATGGAAAGAGACTGTTTGATTGCACACGGTGCATCGATGGTAATCAAGGATAGGTTACTTGATGAATCAGATGGTTGGCCACTTATGGTTTGTAACAATAGTGGCTGTGGACATATTGCATATTACGATTGGAAGAGGAGGACGCCCGTATGCCCGGTCTGTGGAGATCGAGCAGACGTTCATTCTGTACAAACATCCTATGCTTTCAAGTTACTTCTAGACGAAATGAAGAGTCTTGGAGTGGCTATGCGCCTTGAATTGGAGGACCGAAGATGAGTGCCCGCGGAGTAGCAAAAATCCCTAAGAGGATAGATTCGATTAAGTTCAGCCTAATGGATCCAAATGAGATTCGAAAAATGTCTGCTGTGGAAGTCAAGACGGCTGATACATACAAGGATGATGGGCACGCATTCAAGCAGGGACTAATGGATCCTAAAATGGGAGTTATTGACCCCGGTATTCGCTGCGAAACATGTGGGAATAAGCACGACGAGTGTCCGAGTCACTTCGGTCATATTGCTCTTGAACTACCAGTTATACACATTGGATTCACTCCTCTCATCAAGACGGCTCTGAAGTGCACTTGCAATGAATGTAGCCAGATTCTATTGCACAGTGCAAAAGACACTCACCCTCTAGATCCAGAAAAGTCGGAACAAGATTACTACCGCGATCGTGTTAACGACGTAATGCAAAAACATGGCGTGGGTTCTACCGAATTCAAGAAAATCATCAAGGAAATTGAGAAGGAATGTTCTAGTGCCAAGCGTGCAATCTGCATGCACTGTGGGGCAGAGCAAGGTAAAATCCTCCTTGACAAGCCTTCTACTTTCAAGGAGAAGAAAGCCGATAAGGGAGAGCACAAACTCAATGCAAGAGATATTCGTGAATGGCTAGAAAAGATTCCAGACCAACACCTAATTTTCCTTGGAATGGATAGTAATTCCAGTAGACCAGAGTGGTCGATAATGAAGGTTCTTCCAGTGCCTCCGATTACAGTTCGACCATCAATCACATTAGATAGTGGCGATCGCTCTGAAGACGATCTTACTCACAAAATGGTCGACGTTCTCAGAATCAACCAACGACTCCGTGAAAATCGTGACGCAGGAGCGCCACAATTGATTGTGGAAGATCTTTGGGAGTTGTTGCAATATCACGTCACGACATATTTCGATAATCAGACAAGTGGTATTCCACCAGCAAGACACCGATCAGGAAGGCCTCTGAAGACTCTTTCACAACGTCTCAAGGGGAAAGAAGGAAGATTCCGAAGCAACCTCTCTGGAAAGCGAGTTAACTTCTGTGCTCGAACAGTAATCAGCCCAGATCCAAATCTTGGAATCAATGAGGTAGGTGTCCCAGTTCGGACTGCGAAAGAATTGACAGTTCCAATCCGAGCAACAAGTAGGAACCGAGAACAATTACGAAGAATGATTCTACGTGGGCCAGATGTTCACCCTGGTGTTAACTACATCATTCGTGGAGATACCTTCCGAGTCAGAATTACAGATAGAACCAAATACATCTGGGCCGGATTCCGTTGTTTGAATCCAGATTGTCATTGCGGAAGCGACGAAGA
>CEVN01041968.1_pt1 | contig 22867 bp, 11 predicted proteins | sample 427041 | NCBI WGS metagenome assembly CEVN01 (sample SAMEA2623463, study PRJEB7988) | marine metagenome | biome: marine biome (ENVO:00000447); feature: surface water layer (ENVO:00002042); material: "saline water (ENVO:00002010), including plankton (ENVO:xxxxxxxx)" | depth 5 m
GTGGCTGGTTAAGTTCAATTTTTATTACATCTTTCCATTCGGGATGAAATGACCAGTCAACTTGTTTTTCGTCAACCTTAAAATCCAAACTGTCAATATATCCTCGATCCAAAGAATCTGACTTTGCAAAACTAGAATTTGGTCCAGCTTGTTTTGCAAATGCAGTGGAATTATCTTTGTAAGCGTTAGGCCAAACATGAAACCAAATAAATGTTAGCTCATCAGGAGAATTATTTTTATATGCTATTTTTTCATAAGCAGATAATGTGTGATCTTCATCATTGAGAATAACGTCAATTTCATATTTTAATTCCTGTTGAAAATAGTATTTATCTTGCGAAAAAAGGGTTGTGAGAGAAAGTAGCAGAAATGAGATTCTTATCATTAGTTGTTACCAGTTTATTAAATCTTTTGATGGTGGCTCGGGACGGAATCGAACCGCCGACACAAGGATTTTCAGTCCTCTGCTCTACCAACTGAGCTACCGAGCCACAATAAGAAATTTTTGTAATAAGAAACTCGAAAAGTTAGTCGAGCTGGGCGTCAATATCCAAAGGATATTAGATTAAATGTTTTTAAAACAAATATGAAACATTGCATATAATTTCGCTTTTACGAATTTCCTCAATTACATCAGATGGCACATACGAATCGTTCGATATTTTTTTGCGAGAAGAATGGATAAATGCAATATCAAAGATGATCCTTCTTTGGATTGGTAATCCTAAGCCAAATGACGCGATTTGTTTTTCAGTTGCATCGTTTTGCTGAGCTGAGGGTATAAAAGCCATTCCAGACCGGACGGTAATACCAAAGGTTTTAGAAAAAGGTATCAACCCCTCAACCCCAACCCGTAGTTGTGATACCAATCTATATTCCTGTTCAATTAAATCATTCTCAACGCTCATAATCGTGTAATCTTCTGATTGAGCAGAAAAATCCATGAGATTAAACTGCATCTTTGACCAATCTTGAAGTCTGTAAGCAATCGAAAAAGACAGATTTAGATCGGTAACAAACGCAATACCTAAATCCATCGTAGCTGGCATTTGAACCTTATAGTCGTAGTATCCAAATTCTAAAGTGTCACTATAATCAGCGTTATCGAAAATCAGCCTTTCTTGAGTGCCATGATTTTCAACAACATTTACATTGTAAGGTAAGGCGATGCTAAATCCAAATTGAAACGGTGAATAGATATATTTAACCCCTCCTCTGAGTTTCCAGGCTTCAGTTTTTGTTTTAAGTGATTGAAACACCTCATAGCTTTGAAAATCTGCTGGGAACTGTTGATAATTATCAGCAATATCCTTTTGAAGAAACTCAAAATCATAATTCTCCAAACCTTTCATTTTTGAAACAGAAATACCACCAGCTAGATTAGGAGAAAGTGCAATTCCAAATGAAATGGTAAGTAGGTCTCGAGCTCCATTGCTCATGATCTTTTCGTAACGCTCAACATCTTTGTTAAACCCATAGTACAATAATTGACCATCAGTATTTATTGGAAACTCCATTCCATTATTGTAATTGCTGTAACCTGAAAAAGACATCAAATCATCATAATGATGAATTCTATTAAATCCAATTCCAAAAACCAGACTTCCTCTAACAGTTGCTACAGGATAAAGGATTCCAAGACCATTGACTCGAGAAACATTAAAAGGGTTAGCAAACGAATTTCCCAAAAAAGATGTATTGTTTCTATAAAATAAGTTGTAGGACTCAAGATATACTTGACCGTTTTTTACATCAGCAAGTCCTGCGGGGTTCCAATACATTCCTGAAGATCCATCTCCAATAGCAGAAAATGCTCCCCCCATAGATAATGAACGAGCTCCGTAACCAATCTCTTGATCTACAATGTGAAACGCCTCCGACGCAGATTGAGCTTTGATCAAATGAAAGGTAAATACGAAAATAATAAAAGAAAGGGTTTTAATATTTTTTCGTAAGATAGGTCTTATCTTCTTCGAGTCGCTCTTCTGCCGCCAGTAGATTTTGAAGAAGAAGATCGAGCGCTTGAGGAGCTTGAGCTTGAATATGAGCTTGATGATCTAGTAGAGGAGATAGAAGTATTTGTATAGGAGGAAGAGCTAGTGCCGCTGTCATTGTTTGACCGATTTGAGCGCGTGGTTGTTAACATTGTTGTGCTTCCCTGCAAACGATCTCTTCTAAACTTTCTTTTTTCTCTTTCTCCCATAGGGATAACTGACCCGTAACCCATGGGATCTGTGGTATAGAGATATGGTGAATATCCATAACTATTATATCCATTGTATCCATATCCATACATACCTCCGTAAAAAGGGTCAAATAAGTCATTATAACCATAATAGCGATTGTAGCCAGCATATGGTGAATAAAATCTTCGCTGCATTGAAGAGTAAGAAAGTGGTGCAGCTGTTCTACTATCCTGTGCAAAGGCTTCACCTCTCACACTGGGTAGTGAACGGCTATAGGTATCATAGAACTGTTCCTCGTCTTCGGATTCGATTTCAGGATCAGGATAAAACATAGCTAATTGAGTATAACAGCCCTGAAGGCTTAGACACATCAACAGGCTAAAGCTTAGTAATACAAATTTAACCATTATATATAAACTTACACCTTAGATGGTTTAATTACAAAATAATTGGCTATCTTTTTTCTGCTGCTAAATCAATTAAAAAAGCATATTCTAACGCATATTCCCGATATCTACGAAACCTTCCAGATTTTCCACTATGACCAGCTTCCATGTTCATATTAAGATAGAGCTTATTTGAACCTTTCCAATGATCTCTCAACTTAGCGACGTATTTCAATGGCTCCCAATACTGAACTTGAGAATCGAAATACCCAGATGTAACGAGTAAGTTTGGATAATATTTATCATCTATTTGATCGTAGGGTGAATACGAAAGAATGTAGTCATAATACTTTTTGATTCTTGGGTCTCCCCACTCATTCCACTCACCTGTTGTAAGTGGTATTGACGGGTCTGCCATTGTTGTTACCACATCAACAAAAGGTACAGCAGCAATCGCTCCTTTCCACATGGAGGGTTCCATATTTAAGACAGCTCCGATTAGCAGTCCTCCTGCGCTACCACCTTCAGCAAACAGTTTATTTCTGATAGTTACTTTTTGATCAATTAAGTATTTACCTGCATCAATGAAATCATAAAACGTATTTTTTTTGTTCAACATTTTTCCATCGTCATAGGATTGTCTTCCATACACTTGACCGCCACGAACGTGCGCGATAGCATAGATAAACCCTCTATCAAGCAAGCTTAATCTTGAGGAGCTAAAGAACGGATCACGAGTGGAGCCGTAAGCGCCATAACCATAGAGCAAAAGATTTTGCGGTTCTTTCTGTTTTAAATTCTTACGATATACCATTGAAATAGGAATTATGTTGCCATCTCTAGCAGATGCATACATTCTTTTTGAAGTATAGTCGTTCGAGTTATACCCACCCACAACCTCATCTTGCTTTAACAACTTTCGCTCTTTAGTCTTCATATTATAATCATAGGTAGAAGTAGGAGTTATCAATGACGAGAAAGAGAAACGTAAAACATTTGTATTAAACTCTTCATTCACAGAAATCCAAGACGTATAAGCATCTTCATCGAATTTTAAATACTCTTCCTTTTGTGTTCGCTGATCAATTATTCGTATCTGACGTAGGCCATCCATGCGTTCGCTGATTACAAGATGATTTTTAAAAAGCTCAATGTTAAGAAGGTGTACTTTTTGGCGATGAGGTAATACTTCTTCCCAATTGGAAATATCGGTTTTAGAATCTGAGGTTTGCATTAAGCGATTGTTTTTGGCTTTCCAATTTGTGACGATATAAAACTTATCATTATAGTGGTCAATACTATATTCGTGATCAAAAGATCTTGATGTAAATCGTTTAAAACTTCCATTTGGGTCATCTGCATTGAGAATCTGGTAATCGTTTAGTAGCGTACTAGAATGATAAATAATAATGAATTTTCCTGATTTTGATCGATAAACACCATTATAAAAAGTCTCATCGGTTTCGTGATACATCATTACATCAGTATCTTTTGAACCTATCTTATGCTTCCAAATTTTTTCTCCAAGAAGCGTTACTTCATTTTTACTTGTATAAAATACCGTTTGGTTGTCATTTGCCCATGCAACGCTACCCGTGCTGTTTTTGATTGATGTTGTCAACGTTTCGCCTGTATTTAAATTTTTAAAGAATATTTCGTAAATACGCCTACTTACTGTATCTACACCGTATGCCAACCATGAGTTATTGGGGCTAATTGATAAACCACCGATCGCAAAATATTCATGCCCTTTTGCCAAATTGTTTTGATCAAGCAGAATTTCCTCATCTGCATCAAGCGATTCTTTTTTTCTGCAGTAAATTGGATATTCTTGATCTTTTTCAAATCGTGAATAGTAATAGTAACCATTCTTTAAATACGGGACCGACTCATCATCTTTTTTTATTCGAGAGACCATTTCCTCAAATATAGTGTCTTGCAGTTTTTTTGTATGAGAAAGACTTGAAAGAGTATACTTATTCTCTTTCGCTATATAATCAACCACTTCTTGAGTTTGCGAATCGAGGTCTCTAGCGTTTTTTTGTTCATCTGTTAATCGCATCCAATAATAGTTATCAATGCGTGTGCTTCCATGCAACGTCAAATCATGGGGTTTTTTTAACGCTTCTGGTGGAGATTTAATTTGTGACATACATGCAAAAAACAAAAGTAGAACAATACAAAGGTTAATTTTCATCCAAAATTCTTGAAGCTGAATTAATATTTACACTAGCGCGATCAAGTGCTTTAGAAACTTCTTTAATGTATTTTCGAACTTCATCCCACTGCCTTTCTTCAAGACCTTCACGAATCCCTGGAAGCGTTTTAACACCGTATCCTGTGTAGTAACCTGGAGCATACATCATGTTCTTGAACCAATCTCTTCGCGGTAAACCCTCGATATTGATAAACGCTTGGTCGACACCTTTGAGCAAAGCATTTATCTCTGACTTCTTTTCAGCAGACAAGGAACCTTTTTTAAAATTGAATAGAGCATCCTCGTATTTCCAAGCATTGGATGTGAGTCTTGCAAAGGCATCATCCAGTGGTTTGAAGTCAAATCCGGGAACCTGGGGTAATCTTTCAGGAGGCAAATACGTTTTTTTAGGATTGCGTGAAATTGTAAAATCCTCATTATCCAATAAGCGATTTCGTTGTTCAGTGCTTTGCTGAACAACCTGATAAAGTTTTTTATTATCTTTAATAAATTGTCCAATATTATCTACCATATTTACAAATCGAAATGGTAAGATATCAGCTTCAGATAAACGAAGAACCAATCTACCATTAACTTTGGAGAGTGTTGTACCATAAACAAAGTTTCCATCGCTAAATTTCTTGTAATATTCATACGTGTCGTATAAAGAATGGTACGCACCACCACCGCTCTCACCCCCAAATGCCATATTTAAAGCGGGCACACCAGCATGATGAAGAAAAGCTGTATAATCAGACCCAGCGCCCATTGCATACATTCTCAAATCTGCGCGTTCAGACTCTTTAATTCCTTCATAGTTTCCAGAGTTATACTCGCGTACTCTCATACGAGATCTTAGCCTCGTATCTAGAGAAACATCGTGAACTGGATCCTGGACATCTCGAATGACTTCATTAACAAATTTTTCCAGTGAGTGCGATCCACCCATGCTCAAGTAACCCACACCGGTCCCATCAGTGTTGATATAAACAATCATTTTTTTTCTTATATCTGCAAGATTATATTCGACCCATTCAGTAGACCCTAGCAATCCAGGCTCTTCTGCATCCCATCCAGCATAGATTAAGGTTCTTTTAGGTCTCCATCCTGTTTTGGTTAGCTCGCCTATTGCTCGTGCTTCTTCCATAAGTGAAACCATTCCGCTAATTGGATCTGATGCACCGTGCCCCCAACCATCATGATGATTGCCTCGCATAATCCATTCGTCAGGATATACTGATCCGATCATTCTACCAACGGGGTTGTATGCCGTACGCAAGCCCCAATCAAACTCTAAATGAAGATTGACTTTTGCAGGTCCTGGTCCAATATGATATGTAATTGGCAATCCGCCTTTCCAGCTATCTGGTGCGACTGGGCCTTTGATAGCTTTTAAAAGAGGAAGTGCATCAGCATATGAAATTGGCATAACTGGAATTTTCATAATGGTGGGTGCTTCATCAATTGAAAGACGCTCTGCGTCTTTAGTTGCAGCATAACCTGGGGTAAGGGCATCGCCGGGACGCGCTGGCATATCTAGAACGGATCCTCTCTGAATGCCAAATTCGTTTCGGTACGGACCAATCGGATAGACATCGCCAACAACATAACCATCATCTTTTGGATCGGAATACATTATACACCCAATCGCTCCTTGCTCATAAGCAATTTTAGGTTTGATCCCTCTAAAAGAACGACCGTATTTAGCTATAACGATCTTACCTTTTACATTGATACCCATACGTTTTAATTCTTCATAATCCTCATTTAGACCATAATTAACAAAAACTAGATCACCAGTAACATTGCCATCAGCTGAAAACGCGTTGTACCCTGGAAGTACATCTTTAGTCATCTCGGAGGATCGATCTCCTTCAACAGCGGGCTCATACAATTTCAGCTCAACCTTTTCAGGTTCAACCATTGAGAGTTTTCTAATTTTTGGAAAGGGCACCAATACCTCAAATGTTTCAACTGCAGATTCATAGCCCCATTCTTTAAATTTGTTTGCAGCATACTCCGCATTCTGCTTACTCCATGGAGAACCAACATGGTGTGGCTTCGATGACATGTGCTTCATCCATGTATCCAGATTTTTAGGATTTAAATAATTATCAAATTCTGACTCAAGCTGTTTTTGAGATTTCATATCTAAAGCTACATCAAATGTAGAGACCATCTTAATATTTGGGTTTTGGGTGGTTTTTACGGGTTGCTGGGTGCATGCAGCTATAATTAAAAACATGACTACTAAATGTTTTTTCATGAAGTTATCTCTTTCAATTTTGGTTTAACTCGACTTGAATATCTAGATAGAGAAACAACCCGATTGGGATCTTTTCGCAATTTTTTTTGTTCTTCAATGGGAAGACTTGCAAAATTTTTACATTCTTTAGAACAACACCCATTGTAAATCTTAAAGCAGCGATCGCATTGAATAAAGAGAATATGACATGCATCATTAGCACAATCAATGTGGCTATCAGCCGATCTTTCACATTGGTGACATACTCCAATAACATCATCGGTAATCGACTCACCCATCCTATTATCAAAGACAAAGTTTTTACCTAAAAATTTTGATTCAATACCTTGAGTTTTGATGTCATGTGCGTATTGTATAATACCACCGCTCAGCTGGCTTACCTTATTAAAACCCTGCTTAATCAGGTAAGCGCTTGCTTTCTCGCAGCGCACACCGCCCGTACAATAAAGCAGGATCTCATTATCCTCGCAACCGCTTAACATCTCTTTAACAGTGGGGAGCAGCTCTCGAGATGTATCCACATCTGGAGTTAACGCATTTTCAAACCTTCCAACTTCGCTTTCGTAATAATTTCTCATATCAACCGTAATTGCTTCACCTTGTTCAATTTTCTTGTTGAAAGCCTTAGCGCTTAAATGAGTCCCAACAGTCTTCATATCGTACTCATTAGAGGTCAAACCGTAAGCCACGATTTCTTTTTTTACTTTGATGGTGAGTTTATAAAAAGATTCTCCTTGTTTTATGGCGCGCTTAATAGGGACATCTTTCAAATACCTATGAATTTCTATCGAACTAATAAACTCGTTCCAATTGAAATCAGGGCAGCTAATTTGAGCATTGATACCTTCTTTCGCGACATAGACCCTTCCCAGAATTTTAAGCTTATTCCACGATCTGTAGAGAAAATCTCTAAATTGGGCTGGCTTTTCAATATCTACATATCGATAGAATGAACATGTGATTCTATCAAACGTTTCAGCGCCAAGCTCTTTTTTGAGCTGTTCTTTGCTTTTTTTATTATATAGTGCTTCTGCTTTCATTTTAAAGAAATTCAATTCCACTATAACCTGGCAATTTTTCAACAAGGGATTTGCCCATTAAAATGCTTGGAGTATAATAGCCTTTTTTATTGTGATCTTTCAGGAGATATTCAGCAACCACAACGGTACCAACTGCAGTTACATCGTATCCATCTGCGGTAGTAAACTGCGCCTGGACCTTGTTACCATTTTGATTAATTACCTCACCCCAAAAATAAGATTTGGCATTCTTTCTCAATTCATTTGTTGGCTGTTTCCAGTTGCGCTCGATTCTATTTTGGATCATTTTAATAATCCATCTCCTATCAAAAAGTGGTAGAAAACTGCGAAACCGTTTTAATCTTTTAACAGATTTTCTTGGGCGCGAAAAATAAAATTCAATATTTGGAATTCCCGTGCTATGATACGCAGTAAACACATCACCCCAGGGGATGGTCATAGCATTTTTTTTGCCAATCTCAAAATTTATCAAACGTTCTTTGTATGCGAGTGGGACCTTAATAATTTTTCCGTTTTTGCGAACTTTACCCCCTTTAAACATTCCTTCTACTGATGTTTTTGCTGTTCCTTTGCTTGCACGAGAACCCTCAACGTGCCATGCCATTGTTAAATGCGTAGCATCAGGACAACTGTCTTTAAGATATACAGCAAGACAGTCAGTAGGAATAACATCTGAACCAACCCCAGGACATAGAACAACGCCAGCTGCTAGAGCTTGATTGTCGCACTGATTTGCATAATCATAGACAGCAATTTCTCCAGTAATATCAATATAATGAACGTTAGATTTAATGCAGGCTTGAATCATTGTTTCCGCTGTTTTTGAGAATGGGCCTGCACAGTTCGCTACTACAGTAAACCCAGCTATTTTTTCAGAGACATTATCTATACTCTCAAGGCGAAAAATTTTACAATCCAGTTCAGACTCTTGAGCAATTTTTTTGACTTCATCGGATCTCCCTGCTAAAACTGGCTTCAATCCTCTCCTTAAAGCTTCCTCTACAGCAAGCTTACCAGAATATCCATTAGCTCCATATATTAACCATTTTTTATCATTCATGATGAACGAGTATAATTGGATATGTGATTAAAAAAAAGGGAAAGCTAAAAAAATAATTAGTCGATTTCGTAGTTTTCATTGTCGCGATCCATTCCACCTTGTCTGCGCTGCCTACTAAATCTGCTTTTATCTTCCATCTTTCCAAAACGATATTCGAGTGTTAATCGAATCGTTCTCGATGAAAAATTTCTTATGGATTCTTGCTGCCAAGTATCGTTCTGCAAATAAAATCCAAAACCGGACATTGCGAATGGATCGGAAATGTTTAAAGTAAGATTCAATCGTTCGTCCATAAGCTTTTGTTTTACAGACATGTTTGACCAGGTCATAGCATTGAAAGTTCCAATGGCTATTTCTTTTTTAGGTTGATGAAACATAAAAAAGGAAAGTTCAGTTTTCGGAAGCAAATTATACGTTGATGTGATTCTAAAATTATTGGTTTTTGATGTTTTATCGTAAACATCACCGTAAATGTCGGTGTTGATAACGTCCCAATAAGTGTTTCCTCCAAATATGAGACGAATTTTCTTACCAAGTGAACCTACAACATTATACTCAAAACCCTTAGTTTCTTTTGATCCAATATTTTCATATGATGCAAGAGACGTACCGTCTGGATTTACCTTTTTATGGCGAGTTATTTCATCAGTTGTTTTGCGATAATAAGTCCCAAAACTCAGTGAAAGACCTCGTTTAAAGCGAGAAAAATTAATCTCGTAGGAATCGGTATACTCGGGATCTAAAAATGGATTTCCTGAGCGATAATTTCTTTCATCCTGCCTAGAGATAAATGGATTTAGCTGCCTGCTTCGAGGTCTTCGAACGCGCTTAGAATAGCTTGCTTGCAACTGAACAAATTGTGGCGCACCCAATGTAAATGATAAACTTGGATATAAACTGTTATAATCTTTCTTGAACACTTCTGGATTGCTTTTCAAATCAGAAAGCATGTTTACCATTTCAAAGCGTAAACCAGCATTATACCCAATGAACCAGTAAGATCCACCATATTGGACATAAGCTGCATTGACCGTTTCGTTAAAATTAAAATCATTAGTGAATTCGTTATCATTCACAAATTGATTTAATGTATAATCAAATATTTCTGCTCTTTGATAATCATTTCGGTCATTATTTTTGCTTGAAAAACCAAGCTCTATCTTGCTTCCGCTTTCGAAAGGTCTTACATAATCTACTTGTAAGTCAAACCCAGCATTTTTGCCATTTTGTCCATTACGAGCCTCATCAGCATTTTCAAAAAGTTCTTTATAGGGTTCCCATTCCGTATTCTTGTATTCATTATCACCATCATTATTGCCATTTGAAAGTCTGAGGTAAGAGGTAAGTTTGTGCTTAGGGTTTTTAAATTTTTTATCATAATTCAAGTTAAAATCATAGCCTCCTCGGTCGCTGTCGGAATCGCTGATTCTTATATATCGAGATTCTCCTGGACCTTTATCAAGGGTATAGTTTTCATTATCGCGATACCGTTTGCCATCGCTAATTGTGAAAGAAAGTCCCAGAGATTGAGTTGGATCAATAAAATATTCTCCTCCTGTTTTCACAAAGAGATTTGGACCATTTGATTTAGAATCGTAAGACTGTTCTAAAATATTTTTAAATTCTTGAAATTCCATTTGTCTCAAACTGGTTCCATCGGAATTCCAAACTTTATTATTCATTCCAAGATTTATAAAAGAATTGAATTTTGTATTTCTAAAGTTGACCTGACCGGAAAAGTTCGTGCCACCCTGAGTGTCGCCACCTGAATTCACATTCCCATTAAGCCCAGCAAACCTATTTTCTTTCAGCACAATGTTGATGATTCCTGCCATCCCTTCAGGATCATACTTAGCTCCAGGATTCGTCATTACCTCAATATCAGCAATATTTGAAGCAGGTACACTTTGAAGAAGTGATTTAATGTCACCTCCAGCTATGCTAGAAGGTTTACCATCAATCATAAGATTAACTTGTGTATTGCCACGTAAACTTATATTATCATCAGGATCGACCTCAACCCCAGGAACCTGACGTAATGCATCGATTGCTGAACCTCCTTTGGTTAACGAATTACGCTCAACATTAAAGACACGTTTTTCAGCTGTTTGAATAAACATGGGGCGTTCGCCTTGGACATCGACTCCTGCCATTTGAAGTGTGGTTTGATTCATAGATATTTTATCAAGGTTGTATTCGGTTTGGTTTTTTCCAAAAGGCAAAAAATTATACGGTCCAAGTTCCTTTTTTTCATAGCCAATGTACTCGATAACAATCTTATGTCTTCCAAGAGCAATTTCTTTTACATGAAACATACCTTTGTCATCTGTGATCCCCCCTGTTAATATTGTGTTGCTCCGACTGTTGATAACAGAAACCGATGCATACGGAATAGGATTTTCTGAGACAGAGTCAATAACCGTTCCATAAACTTGACCAATTTTAGGTGCTTTTGCTGGATCCATTTGACTCCCTTTACCCATACCACCAAACCTTCCTCCACCTCGCTGCGCAAAGATAGATGAAGCGGAGAGCAATACTGAAAGGATGAATATTTTTTTCATATTAAATAAACCTCTTCTGAAGTTAGACTAATTAAAAATTATAAAGTTAAATGGCGGGCAAATCTACACATTTGCATATAGGATTAATAATACTTATTAATTTTGAGTTTTTTGTCCATTTAATGTGAGCACTAATGTTCTTTTTGGCGCATGGTTTCTGTGTTCGCACAAATAAATATCTTGCCAGGTACCAAGGTTCATCCTTCCATCTTTTATTGGAACAGACAATGTTGAGCCTAAAAGAGCTGATTTAATATGGGCCGGCATATCATCAGGCCCTTCGGCACTGTGAATGAAATCAGGAGAATTTTCAGGTACAAGCTTATTAAAATGTGTTTCAAAATCAATTCGAACTGATGGATCAGCGCCCTCATTGATTGCTATTGAAGCTGAAGTATGTTTGATAAAAATATTTAGAATTCCAACTGAGATGAGATCAAGGCTTTGAAGAGAATCATCAATATCTTTTGTGATGATATGAAACCCACGTTGAGCTTCAGATAAAGTAATTTCAGTTTGAAGCCAAATGTGATTATTAATCATTTCAACAGGACTATTTTTTTGTTTATTTGGTTTTTACCAGCTTTTACTTTTACAAAATAAACACCCGGTGCGGAAGGGTTGTTTGATGAATCTCTACCATTCCAAGCTATTTGATGAACCCCCTTTGATTTGTTGAAAGAGGCCAGGTCAATGACTTTTCTTCCAAGAACGTCAAACACACTGATCGAAACAAAAGTTTTTTCTGATAAAGAATAATTAATTACAAAGGTTGAGTTTGAGGGATTAGGGTAAATTTTAAATTGAAAATTATCTAAGCTTGGCCCTTCATCTTGAAGAGATAGTAATGTAATGTCTTTTTTTGATCTTGGAGTTTCAAAATCTGTTAACAAAATAAACCTTCCCGCAGGAAGGTTGATGGAAATATCTAAAGTATCAAAATCAACTGAATCGTTTAAAAAGGGGTTATACCACATATCGCCATGAGGCAATGTTATTTTAGTTCGAGCCTCTTTTGTGTCAAAGTTAGCAATTAAAATAGCATTTTCATTTTCACGGTTGAAGTAGATTTTTTTTACAGCCGTATTCAGCCAGGTTTGGATTTTAGATTCAGGGTCTGAGAAAATCGGAAATGACTTGCGAAGTTTCATAAAATATGACCAGGTATCATAGACATCCCTTCTTTGTTTGACATCGTAATAATTCCATAATATTGGTTTTCTACCGAGTCGACCATTTTGGTTGATTGATATATCATAACCTAACTCTCCAAATTGCCAAATCATTTTAGGTCCAGGAAGTAAAAAATATATAGACCCTAAAGTTTTTAAACGCTCTAGGGAGATTTCAAGATTTTTAATGTTGTAGGTTCCATCTGTAGCGCCAAAGTTGGATGCTTTATAAACGATTCGTTCTTCATCATGACTTTCCATATATACTAAAGAATTTGGAACGCTCCATCCTCTGTTTTTAAAATAGGTCCACGATAGTGAGCTTTTGGAACCTGAAGTGTAGCCCATTAGGTTTTCAGAATAATTGTGGTTACCATTTGACCACATCAATACTCCATGTTCTGCAAGCTCTTTTTCCTCTTTATCTTCGCTTAAGTGTTCAAAAATTACTATTCCGTCTTCATTTGTATCCCAAACGTTTTTTGCAATTTCTTTTAATAGATTGACTCGCTGAGTGTCGTACCTGCTTCCCCATGGATCACTTAATGGTTTGTAATTATTTCCTATGCCCTTTGTAAAATCAAACCTGAATCCATCCACTTTAAATTCGTTCATCCAAAAAGCTATTGCACGTTTAAACAGTTTTTTAGTGTAAATGCTTTCGTGATTCCAATCATATCCCCAGTGTGCATCTGTATTTGCAAAATTATGATCTCTATTAAACCAAGGATTTTCATCAAGTGGTTTCCCATCGTTATACAACCTGTAAAAGGGGGAATTTCCATATGAGTGGTTGATAACCAAATCTATAATTACCGCAATGTTCCTTGCATGACATGAATCGATTAAGGACTTAAGTTCATTTTTGGATCCATAGTATTTATCTACCGCAAACAAAAATGAAGGGTTGTATCCCCAGCTATCATTTCCTTGAAATTCATTTATTGGCATAAGCTGAAGTGCGTTAATCCCTAGTCTTTGCAGGTAATCCAAGGAATCAATGATTGATTTAAATCGGTGTTCAAAACTAAAGTCTCTAACTAATGCTTCGTAGATATTTAATTCGCTTGGTTTAGCTATTTGATAGGATTTTGTATTCCAATTATATGTGTTATCTCTTTTGTCAAGCACAGAAACGTCAAATGTAGTAAAATGTTTTGGATATTGTATTTGATCTGGGTAAACATTTTTAGGAAGTGCATCAGTGTATTCAGGTTCTAGGATAAACTCTGAATAGGGATCTGCAATTCTAAGATTTCCATCAACTATATATTGAAACCTATAAACCTTATCGCTTTCAAAATTGCTATAAGTTATCCACCATTTTTCATCCTCACTTCCACCGGTTCGCTTCAAAAGAAAATCATTATCTACCTTCCAATCATTAAAGTCACCAATAAGGAAAACGCTTTTTTTATAAGGTGCGTGCAATACAAATGTTGCAGAGCCATCATGGTTAAGAGTAATTCCATCCTCTGTACCATCAGGAACTTGCGCTGTTTCTGGTGGTTTTAGATACACCAATCTTAATTCTAAGCTATCAGAATCTTCACCAGAGCTTTCTGCAAGAAATTTAACATCCCAATGATTCGGCAAAGACATATTAAGCTTATGCTTAATGGTATCGCTTGTCGCGGTCTGAATCAGCGTATTATTTATCCACAATTGAAACGTGTTAATTGTTTCACTTGACGCATTGGCTATCGCTTTTAATGTTACCGTAGTATCTTTTGTAACAAGGAGTGGGTTGGGAGCTGAGATCAATGGCTCAATTAAAACAATTTTTAAACCTTCAGAACCTAAATCAACGAATATGTCTTTTCCGCCATAATCTTTGCCTTCTCTTGACGTATCTGAGCTACGAAAAACAAAAGCAAGTCTCAAAACCTCTTCGGTAGCCCCTAATCCGTAATAGGATCGGATATTTTCTATTTTCAATTCATAAACGTTGTTGGAAGTACGAGTTAATTTAGTCTCGTTGGTATTTTGGCCCCAGTTTGTCTTTACATATCGCCAATCAGATGGGGTGGAGCTTTTGCTTGTGATTACACCAGTATGAGCATAAACGTCTCCCGAAAAGTTCATCAATCCTTTTGTGCCTCTGTCAGCGTAAAAGATAATTCGTATAGGCTTATCGATGCTTGGAAACAATGGCTCATGCTCAATAACGCTTTGCGAAAAAGAAAAAGCAATCAAGAAAAAGTAGGAAAGGCTGCTTTTATAAAATTTTCTTTTCATATAATGTTAAATACTAATTATGCTCAAAGATGTTTTTTAATTAATTTATCTTATCTATTTATTCTACAAATATAATATCTAAAAACACATTGGATTTGGTCATTTTTACCAAGCAAGGAATTAACATGAAAAAAATATTTTTTGTTGCATTACTAGTTTTCCAAAATGCATGCACTGTAAAATTGTCTGATACTTATGTAGTATCGTCGCCGGATGGTTCAATAGACATGACCATCAAATTAAAAAATGGAAATCTTTTTTATTCCATTCAAAAAAATAAGTCCCAGATACTTGATTTTTCAAAGCTTGGTTTGATTGCAAATACGTTTTCATTCGATTCAAGTATTGTTTTAAAAAGCGTTAGGAAAAAACAGCGGCGAACATCGTGGAATCAAGTGTGGGGCGAAGAAAAAGTTATAAAAGATTACCACAACGAAATATTTTTACAATTTTCAGCAAACAATAACATTATAGGAGTTCGTTTCAGGGCTTTTGATGATGGAGTTGGTTTTAGATATGAAATACCCAAAAGTAAATTATCTGATTACGAAATTTTAGATGAATTGACCCAATTTAATTTGTCAGAAGACTCACCATCATGGTGGATACCAGCTTATGCATATAGAAGATATGAATTCCTTTATGCCAATACGACTGTAAGTGAAATTTCTAGAGACAAGTATTCAGAAATAGTTGAAAATCTGAGCGGTCCACGCCTAGGCCCAGAAGCGGTTCAAACACCCTTTACTTTACAACGAAACGATGGAATAGCGTTGTCTATCCATGAAGCAAATCTTACTAACTACTCAAGCATGACTCTGAAGGTAAATGGAACCACGAATCTGGAATGTGATCTTGTCCCATGGTCAAATGGTACGAAGGTTTATGTTGATTCAGATTTAAACACGCCATGGAGAACTATCATGATAGCAGATAAGGCTTCAGACCTTCCAATGTCGACATTGACCTTAAACCTAAACGAGCCCAATACGATCAAAAATACTTCATGGATTAAACCAGGAAAATACATTGGTCTTTGGTGGGAAATGATAGGAACTAATCAATCTACTTGGGGTTCGGGACCTAATCACGGTGCTAAAACTGAAAGAGTTAAGGAATATATTGATTTTGGCTCAAAATACGGCTTTGATGGCCTGCTAGTTGAGGGATGGAATCTTGGATGGGATGAAAACTGGTGTTGTACTGGTGATGGTGAAAAATTTAGTTTTTACCAACCGCATCCTGAATTCAACAGCGATGAAGTAAACGCTTATGCTAAGAAAAAAAACATACGGTTAGTTGGTCATCATGAAACTGGGACACAAATATCTAATTATGAAAGTCAATTGGATAGAGCATTTCAATACTGCCAGTCAAACGGAATTCGAGTCGTCAAAACAGGATACGTTAACGATGGAAGTCAAAATATCAAACGGCTTGGAGGTGATGGCAAAGTGTACAGAGAATGGCATCATGGTCAATTTATGGTTGAGCATTTCAGAAAAGTGTTAGAAACTGCTGCAAAGTACCAAGTAGGATTGGTGGTACATGAACCCATCAAGGATACTGGTTTAAGAAGAACGTTTCCAAATATGCTTTCGCGCGAAGGTGCTAAGGGTCAAGAGTTCAATGGATTTATGTCAACAAGTGACAACAACAAACCGAATCACACAACCATCCTTCCTTATACTCGACTACTTTCAAGCCCTATGGATTACACTCCGGGGATTTTTAAATTGACAAACTACCGTTATTACGCTCCTGACGACAGATCCATAAATCCAAATCATCGAATTCCCAGCACTATAGCAAAGGAGCTTGCTCTTTATGTCGTGATATACGCACCAGTGCAGATGGCTGCTGATCTTCCAGCGCATTATGAAGGTCATCCAGGGTTTCAGTTTATCTTGGATGTACCAACAGATTGGTCAAAAACAAAAGTTCTTAATGGTGAGATTGGCAAATTCATTACTACAGCTCGAAAAGATCGTTTTAGCTCAGACTGGTTTGTTGGAAGCATCACGAATGAGGAACAGCGAAATCTTAAAGTTTCGCTGTCTTTTCTTGATAAAAATAGAAGCTACGAAGCAATTATTTATAAAGATCCTGATGGCGGTGGTTGGCTTAAAAAACCAGAAGAACTCGTTATAAGTAAAGTTAAAGTTACTCATAAAGATCAGCTTCAGCTTGGGCTCCAACCAGGAGGAGGTCAAGCTATTCATTTCAAAGCATTAGATTAATAAATCGTGTTAAAAAACATCTTAACACTACTACTTTTTTTCAGCAGTTCGATTTTATATGCTGGCATAACAGGCACGCTCAAAGGAAAGGTAGTTGATAAAAAAACCGGAGATCCTTTGATCGGCTGCAATATAATTATTGTTGGGACTGATCTTGGGGCGGCTACAGATATTGATGGAAACTATAAAATAATAAAAGTTCCACCTGGGAATTACAAGATTCAAGTTATAATGATTGGATACGCCAAAACTAACATTTCAAACGTATTGGTTCAATCTGACCTTACAACCACTATTAATGCTTCTTTGATTCAAGATGTGATTTCCTCTGAAGAGGTCAACGTTATTGCAACTAGACCGCTTATTACAAAAGATCTTACTGCATCAACTTCAATTATTAATTCCGATATGATTTCCAGCCTTCCAGTTACTGAAGTCTCAGAAATTCTTGAGCTTCAAGCTGGTTTTGTTCAGGGACATTTGAGAGGTGGTCGATCAGGTGAAGTGGCTTATTGGGTTGACGGGATACCAATGACCGATGTTTTTGATGGCGGTGCCATTGTAGATGTCAACACCAATGCAATTGCAGAAATGCAAGTGATATCAGGAGCTTTCAACGCAGAATACGGTCAAGCAATGAGTGGCATAGTAAATATTGTGACTAAGGATGGGTCAAAAACTTTTAAGGGAAATGCTACCTTATATGGAGGTGATTTTCTATCAAATAGAAAAAACACCTTTTTAAACATAAATGAGTTTAGCCCAACCACCACAAAGAACTTAGAGTTGAATCTTGAAGGCCCTATTGTGGACAATAAACTTTTTTATAATCTTACTTTTAGAAATATATATTATCAAGGTGTCTTCGAAGGGTTAAGGCGTTTCAATCCAGACAATATTTCTTACTTTGATCAAAACGATAATTTCAATCTACATAGACTTAATATTTCAAATGGCGACACATTAAACCCTGGAAAAGGAGACAACACTTTTGTTCCAATGGATTGGAATCGCAAAGGGTATATGCAAGGCAAGATTATCTATAATGTCTCACCAGTGACAAAATTAAAATATACTATAATTAATGATAAAGTAGACTATCAAAGCTATGATAGAATGTTTAGATACAACCCTGATGGTAATTTGAACAGATATAGAAATGGGATAACACACCTTCTCCAATTGAATCATAGTTTCTCTAACAACAGTTTCATTACGTTTGGAATTACAAGTTTCAAAAAATCATACAATCATAGAACATATAATGAAGATGAGCTGGAAAAATACGTTCATCCAAAACTTTTGAATTCTCAACCTTACAGTTTTTTAACAGGAGGAACAAATTTATCTGTGTTTTCGCGATCAACTGGTACTACCACCATAAAATCTGATCTCACCTCACAATGGAACAAGCAAAATAAAATTAAAACCGGTTTTGAGTTTAGATTTCATAGTCTATCCTATGATGACTATACTTTAAGACCTCCGGATGAAAAAGCAAGTTTCAATGAACTAATAGATGATCCTTTTTTAATAAACCCACAACGCTTTGCAGATTCAACGATCTTCTCAAGTGCATATTCATTTAAACCATTTGAGATGAGTGCTTACCTTCAGGATAAAATTGAATTAGATGAACTTATTATTAATGTTGGTTTTAGAGTTGATTACTTTGATCCAAAAGGCCATATCCTAACCGATCCGTCTGATCCTTCAATTTATAATCCAATCAAACCTCAAAATATCTATTCAGATATTAATGAAAATGGTGTATGGGATATTGGTGAGCCATCTATTTCCTATTTAGAGCGATCAAAATATTGGTTTAAAAAAACAGGTTCAAAATGGCAAATTAGTCCAAGATTTGGTGCATCTTTTCCTTTCTCACCCACTGGTGTAATACATTTTTCTTATGGCCATTTTTTTCAAGTACCTCGATTTGAAATGCTTTATATGAATCCAGATTTTGATTTGGGTCAAGGAACAGGAAATATTGGTGTAGTTGGAAATGCTGATCTAAAGCCAGAAAAAACAATTCAAGGTGAGTTGGGTTTGCAACAACAAATCTCTGAAAATATGGCTATTGATGTTACAGCTTATTTTAGAGATATTCGCGATTTGGCAGGCACGCGCTCTGAAGAAATCTCCCTTTTTGGTGGATCCGCATCATATAACAAGCTTGAAAATTCTGATTTTGCATATGTAAGAGGAATAGTCTTTTCATTGCAAATGCGAGAAACAAAAGGCTTATCTGGGAATCTAGACTACACGTTTCAAATCGCCAAAGGATCTGCGTCTGATCCACAGCAAGCAAGAAACGCGATTGCCGGGGGATCTCTTCCTGAAATTCAATTGATTCCTCTAGATTGGGACCAGAGGAATACAGTTAATTTGTCTTTGGCATACGATAAAAAACGCTGGGGTATATCTGGCGTATATCAATTAGGCTCAGGGCTTCCTTACACCCCATTAAGCACAGAAGATATTTCCTCTTTTGTTCAAAATTCTGGTAAGAAACCCCTTACTTGGAACGTTGATCTCAAAGGCTACTATTTGATTAGAGATGAGATGACGCTTTTCATCCGTGCAAATAATGTGTTTGATGTGTTAAACCAATACACCGTTTATGATGATTCAGGCAATGCTGATTATACGCGCTGGCAAAAAATTGCGGAAATACAAAATACAGGTGAGCCGGTTAATTCTATTTCTGATTGGTTCCGCAATGAGACCTTCTTTTCGAACCCAAGAAGAATTGAAATTGGATTGACTTATGTTTTTTAAATTTAAATATCTAATTATGCTTTTTATAATAGGTTCAGCTGTTGCTCAAGAACCATCTGGCCGGCAGTTTAGAAGAACAGGGATTCATAATGGAAATCTTGTGCGAACGGTTTTTGGAAATTGGGGTGTCGTTGGCCAACCCTCCAACAAAGGCCCGAGAGGTGCATGGCTCAATGATAACAATGGTTATATTGGAGATGTATCTCCAATGGTTGGTGCTGAGATAACCACCTTGGACACCTCAGGAAACCCAGTCAAGTTTAGATCGGTGGTCATTGCTCCTGCTAATAGACCTACGTCAACAGGTTTTGAGGAGTCACCTGGAGGTAAATCTTGGGGGTTTGAACCTCAATCGGGATATTTTAATCAAAACCAGGAAAGCGTTGCAATCAGTACAAATTCTACAACTTGGCCTTCATTCTGGCCTAACAAAATGGGCGATGGAAATGACCCGGGCTGGAGAGGTTCGTGGAACGGTTATTTTGGCAAGGACATACAAAATATTCAGCAAGAAAGTTTTTTCGTTATGGATGATAACAACGATGAAGAATTTAATTATCCACAATATAATAAGTGGAATGTTGCTTTCAAACCAGACTCAACAAACCCAACACGAAATGGTCTTGGGCTCGAAGTGAAAGTAAGAGGAATGCAGTGGCAACAATTTCTTGCACAAGATGTACTGTTTTGGGTTTATGAAGTTACCAACACCAGTACGGTTGACTACACAAATGTTGTATTTGGAATGCTTGTTGGTACTTATGTTGGAGTAACAGGAAGTGATGATAGGCCACAAGAGTACGATGACGACTGGTCATTTTTTGATGTTCAAAATGATATTACTTATACGGGTGATTATGGAAACAACGTTGATAGAAATCCGCGTTGGGTAGGGGACGTTGGTATGGTTGGATATGCGTTTCTTGAAAGCCCAGGAAATGGATACGATGGCATTGATAATGATGGAGACTACCAATCTGCTGGCAATGCATCAGCCCCTTTATTTCAAAAATCAAATTTTGACTCCTCTCTCATTGAGCCTGGAGATCAAATTGTGCTAATCGACGAAAACTTCAATCGATCAAAATACATAATACCCGATCTTGATAGCATTACTGTAACAACCAGAGGATTAACCAAAACAATTTTCCCTGGAAAAACACATTTGGTTGAAGGAAATATCGTTTTGGACGAAAACGGAAAAGAGCTTACCAACGAGAATGCTTTTGATGGTGTAGACAACGATTTTGATGGTCTCATTGATGAGAACTATTTCCTTCATTATAATCAGCGTCGTATTGAACCAGATGGAACCGTTTTATTTGATACAATAAATCCCAAAGCATACATTGACTATATTACTGAATTTGGCATTTCAAATGAACTGATCGACGAAAAGAGAGACGATGGTATTGATAATGATAATGATTGGAATCCTTTGTACGACGATCTTGGTGCCGATGGTGTCGCAGAAACTGGCGACTATGGAGAGCTTGATGGAAGGCCTACTCTTGGAGAGCCGAATTTTGACCGAACAGATGTTGATGAATCGGACCAAATTGGGTTGACAAGCTTTAACTATTTTTCCCCTGCAAATCTTTATCCAGCTAGAGAAGATGAAGAGCTTTGGGAGCAATTAAAGCCTGGATATTTTGATGTACCATCCTCGATTTCAAATGGAGAGCCTATCGCAGGTGAAGATGGAGATTTTATTTATGGGGCAGGGTATTTCCCCTTGCGAGCTGGGCAAACCGAACGATTTTCTGTGGCGCTTGTTTATGGAAATGATCTAAAAGACTTGATTAATAATAAAAAAACTGTTCAAGATATTTATAATAGCAATTACCGCTTTCCACCTCCTCCAAAAAAACCTACACTCACTGCTATTTCTGGTAACAATCAGGTTACTTTATACTGGGATAGAGTTGCAGAGGAAAGTTTAGATCCAGTGACAAAAGAAAAGGATTTCCAGGGCTATAAGATTTATCGAGCTACAGATCCTAATTTTAACGATGTAAGGAATATCACTGATGCTAATGGCCTAATTCAGGGCTACTCAACATTGCAGCAGTTTGATAAGGATGATGATATAAATGGATATTTTTACCCTTCAAAAAATTTATTTCAAGATACAAAAGGTTACACGTTTTTCCTTGGGGATGATACGGGCTTAGTGCACTCCTATATTGATAGAGATGTTCAAAATGGCAGAACATATTATTATGCTTTAGTAGCTTACGACCACGGTAATGAGGAAAAAGATATTTTTCCATCTGAAAACTCCAAGTTTATATCCGTACTTCCTTCAGGAGAGATAGTCACTGACCAAAATACGGCCTTTGTGATTCCATCATCAGCCTCTGCGGGTTATAGTTTAAACGATACTATCCCATTGATTCATGCTGGACCAGGAACAGGTACGATAAAGATTAATATTGTTGATCAAAAAGCACTCACTGGTCATCGCTATCAAATAGAGTTTTTTGATACATCTACAGATGGTATTGACAATGATAAAGATTGGAACATTCAAACTGACGACATTGGAAGCGATGGAATGGCAGGTACGAATGATGAAGATGGAACAGAAAACAACGGTAAACCCGACCAAGGCGAACCAAACCTAGATTGGTTTGATAATGATGAGTATATGCCAATCACGACACTTTACAACGTAAGAGATCTTAATAGAATTTCAGAAATCTTCATACCAAATGATACTTTTTCAGTTCAA
>CEVN01155408.1_pt1 | contig 22863 bp, 18 predicted proteins | sample 427041 | NCBI WGS metagenome assembly CEVN01 (sample SAMEA2623463, study PRJEB7988) | marine metagenome | biome: marine biome (ENVO:00000447); feature: surface water layer (ENVO:00002042); material: "saline water (ENVO:00002010), including plankton (ENVO:xxxxxxxx)" | depth 5 m
TCGGATGCAACTTATTCAGCTGGAACAGGTACATTTGGTGATCTTTTTATGGCAGTCTCAGATTTAAATTTATTTGATTCTTCATTAGCTGGGTGCACAGACAGCAGTGCATGTAACTTTAACCCTGATGCAACGTTTGATGATGGTACATGTGCTTATGAACAGGATTGTACAGGTGAATGTGGTGGAAATGCTATTGTGGATTGTGCAGGTCAATGTCAGGGGGATGCATATTTTGATTTATGTGATGTGTGCTCAGGGGGAACTAGTGGACATCAAGCAAATAGTGATATTGATTGCTTAGGAGAATGTTTTGGTGATGCTGTTGTAGATGAGTGTGGAATATGTAATGGAAATAATATAGACCAAGATTGCTTAGGAGAATGTTTTGGTGATGCTGTTATCGATGAATGTGGAGTATGTGATAATGATACTTCCAATGATTGTGTTCAAGATTGCTTAGGTGAATGGGGCGGTGAAGCAGCTATTGATGCATGCGGTATATGTGAAGGTCCTGGAGCTATATATGAATGCGGATGTACTGATATCGCGGATGGATTTTGTGATTGTGATAACAATATTTTAGATGAATGTGGAGTATGTGGTGGTGAAGGTATTCCAGATGAATTTTGCGATTGCCTCGGAAATGTTATTGATTGTCTAGGTGAATGTGGTGGTGGAGCAGTTATTGATGCATGTGGAATATGTGATGGAGGCTCCACTGATCCATCTGATTGTTCAGGAGGAGGTGATGGAGATGGTGGCGGATGTGGCCCAGGGTATATTTTTGATTGTGACGGGTCTTGTTACCCAGATTCTTTGCTAGGAAATCAATTTTGTGATAATGGCGATGAGGAAGGAGAAGCTAACTTCAATTGTGAACAATTTTATTTTGACAATAATGATTGCCCAGTAGGACTACTTTATTTTGGAGATATTGATCAAAATTCTCAAAGTATCCCAGTGTATATGGATTGTTTTTACCCAGTTGACAACTATGCAATTTCAATATCCGGATTATCTGGAATGAGTTTATCAGGTGGCATGGTAGATGATCCTTCTTTTCAGTTTGAACCACAAGTTTTTAATGATACAAGTATAGCATGGACATCGACAACTAATGATATGCCGGCTAATTATGGGCTAATTTTTTACATTGAATATGATCAAATAACAGGTGATATTTGTTTTGATAGCTCAACAATCACTACTTCAGATGGAACTCAATATGCTGCAGATCTTGGAGATTGTATATTATTTGATTCTTTGGATAATGAAATTACTTTCATTCCAGAGGGCTTTGATCTTGGAAAGGCGTATCCAAACCCCTTTAATCCAAGTATTAATATCCCATTTGAGATTTCAAAAGCTTCAAATGTAATTATAGATATCTATGATTTGAATGGTAATAAAGCCGTAAATATAACAAATAACTTTTACCCTTCAGGATCTTATTCTATAGTTTGGGATGCGAATGGATTTGCCTCAGGTAATTATTTCATTGTTGCAAAGTTTGGAAGCCAATTAAGACAGCAAAAAATTGTTTTACTAAAGTAGTATTAGATTTAATTATTTATACACAATTACAATCATGTATATGTAAGTTTAAACATGTCCTTTATTCAGGTTAATAGTCTAAGTAAGCACTTTAAGATATTTAAGCGTGAAGCCGGTCTTAAGGGTGCACTTCAATCATTTTTCAATCGTCAATATGAAAATATATATGCAGTTAAAGATTGCTCTTTATCAATAGAAAAGGGTGAAATCATAGGCATTCTAGGTGAAAATGGTGCGGGGAAAACAACTCTCATCAAAATGATGGTTGGATTACTTCATCCTTCCTCTGGTTCAATATCAATAGATGGTCATAATCCTTGGGAAAGGAAAAATATTTTTTTGAAGAATATATCAATTGTAATGGGGCAGAAGAATCAATTATGGTGGGACATTCCAGCATCTGAATCTTTTCTTCTGAATAAAAGTATTTACAATATACCTGATATAGAATTTAAAAATAGATTAGATGAGTTAGTTGATATGCTTGATGTTAAAGATAAATTAAACATTCAAGTAAGACGACTATCGCTCGGAGAAAGGATGAAGATGGAAATAATTGCATCTTTGCTACATAACCCCAAAATTGTTTTCCTTGATGAACCTACTTTAGGATTAGATATTATATCTCAGTCCAAAATAAGAGATTTTATTAAATACCATAATCAGGAGCACTTAACAACCTTTATTATAACCAGTCACTACATTAAAGATATTCAAGAACTTTGTAAGCGTGTATATGTGATTAATAAAGGGAAAAGCCTTTACGATGGGGATTTTGATAATCTAATCAAAAAAATAAACCCTAAAAGTAAACTTATTTTTCAATTCAATAATCCACCCAAAGAACATGTTTTGAAAACTATTAAAAATAAATACGATATTAAGGCTAATGATCTTCAAATAACTGGAGAGCTATCAGAGGATAAAATCAAATTATTATTAATTGATTTACTGAAAATTGATTATTCTAAAAATTTTAAAATAGATGAGTTGCCAGTAGAGGAAGCGATGAGGTCATTTTTTACGAATCCAGATTTATTTTTAAATGAGTGATTGGATTAAAAAGTACTATTCCGTTCTAAAAATGAGCTGGATTCAGACTTTAGAATATAGAGCCAATGCAATAGTAGGTGCATTCGCAATTTTATCGGGATTATTGATAGAGTATTTATTGCTTAGTAAGGTTTTTTCTGATGAAATATCCTCAAATAGCCCTATCCAAAATTTTGATTCATTTAATCATTTAATCGTATACATAATGCTTTGTATGATGGTAGGACAGCTAAAATCTTCATGGCATAATTCTATGATGATGATTGATGAAATTAGATCTGGAGACTTAAATCGTTATTTGATTAAACCAATATCCTATTTTTCATATAATTTTATGAACTTTATTGGCCATAACTCCCTTTTTTACATTGTTTATTTCATAATGATGAGCTTAATACCTATCATTATTGGGCCAGGTTATATATTTAATGGGGTTTTTCAAATAATTGGTTTCTTAGTTACCTTGTTTATTTCTGTTTTTCTATCCTACTCAATGTACTTTTGTATGATCTGTTTCAGTTTTTGGTTTGGTGAAGTTCGGGCACTTATTATATCTTATAATGTATTTAATATTTTCCTATCTGGTCAATTAATTCCAATTTCTCTTTTTCCGGATGGGCTAAAACAATTTGTAATGAATTCACCATTTAGATATATGATTGATTTCCCAGTAAGTATTGCAACGTCAGATTATTTTAATTATCAATATTTTATTGATGGAGTTTTAGTTCAAATTTTATGGTGTATAATAATTTATCTAATTGGTAGAATAATTTACATTTTTGGAATTCAGCAATATGAGGCATTTGGTGCTTAAATATTTAAAATTATGGACTGCTTTCTTTAGAAATAGCCTTACAAGAGAAATGGAATTTAAAGCTAATTTCATGGCTCATATTATGGTAGATATAATCTACTATTCCAGTCTATATATGTTTTACTATGTCATTTTTCAATTTACAGATACAATTGGAAGTTTTACAAAAGAAACAGTTATCATATTTATGATTGTTACCTATATGATTGATGCGGTTTATGAGTTTTTCTTTTCTGGAAATATTTATTCATTTAATCAGATGATAGTTAAGGGAAATTTGGATTTCATACTTACTAAGCCAATTAATTCTCAATTTTTATTATCTTTGAGATATGTTGGTTTCAATGGAATTATATCATTCTTAATGTTACTATTTCTATTACTTTACTTAATTCAAAATTACCCTTACAGTAATATTACAGTAATTAATTATGTGTTATTTTTTATCTCATTTATAATAGGAAATATTATTTGGTACTCAATTGATTTTGTTATTCACTGCCTATCCTTTTGGTTTAAAAATTTTTCAGTAGCAGGTTGGCTAGGAAGCAATATTAAACAGTTTTCAATGAGACCAGATACTATCTATGGTGGAGTCTTAAGAAAAATCATGTTCAGTTTTCTACCTATGGCAATGATCGCATCAGTACCTGTTAGGTTTTTAATTTATGGATTTGACTTCTTTCTTTTAGTAAATCAAATCGTTGTAGGTTTCTTATTTTTTCTACTAGCCAGGTATGTATGGGTCAAAAGTTTAAAAAAATATGAAAGCGCATCATCTTAGGTTTTTCTATCTTTTTTTCTAGCGGATGGGAACAATATATTATTAAGAATTAATCTATATCCCGGTGAATTTCGATGAAGTGACAAATTTGTTGGAGGATCTCCTACCATATGCCTGTAATCTTCAGGGTCATGACCTCCTAAAAATGTAAATGAACCTTTACCTACATTACCGTGAATATATTTAACTATATTTTCTCCTTCAACTTCACCAAGGATTGTAACATGCTTTTTAATATTATTTCTATTGAATGATGTAGTCTGCCCCATAAATCCATTAATAACTCCAACATGATTTTGAGTTAGCATGGTTGGGACAGGATCCCACTTAGCTGAAAATTCAAATAAAGTGAAATAATCTTCTTCAGCACCTTTTGCAACAGGTTTATGGCCTGGAGGCAAGTCAATAGTAGAATATTCATATATCATTGGATCAGTATAAAGTTCAAAATTTTCAAAAGCAACGCAATTATGATAATTCAATTTAGTATTATAATTAGCGTCTATATCAGTTCCATCAAAAACTTGGTGAGCAATATCAACATTTAATGCAGAGAGAGCTATATCAAAAGAATCAGTTGCAGAACACATGGCAAATACAAAACCTCCATTTGACATGTATTGTTTTATTTTAAATGCTATATCCTTTTTTAAGTTATGTACAGATGAAAAACCATATTTGTTTGCGGTAAAGTTAAAATCTGCTTCCATTTGTTTATACCATGCTCTTTTATTGTAATTTTTGTAAAATTTACCATATTGCCCAGTAAAATCTTCATGATGCAAATGCAGCCAATCATATTTACTTAAATCTCCATTTAATATTTCTTCATCAAATATTACATCATAATCTACTTCTGCATAAGTTAAAGCTAGGGTAACTGCATCATCCCATGGCTGTTTCCCAGGAGGGGAATAAACTGCAATTTTAGCTGGAGTATCAAGAACAAGAATATCCATATTATTACTCTCAATTATTGAAAAAATTTCAGCTATATCATTTCCATCAACAGTTTCATAGTAAACGCCTCTAATTAAGCATTTTGATTTAATTGATTGAGAAGCATCTAACATAAATGATCCACCTCTATAATTAACTAGCCAATCTACTTTAACACCCTTTTTAAGAGATGAGTACGAAATGCCATATGCTTTTAAATGGTCCGTTTGCGCTTGATCCATCGGAATTAATATTTTCTCAGAGATTAAAAAATTAATAATTAAGAAAAAGAAAAAAAACTTTGTAGTGTTCATTTATACTTCCTCCAGTAAGCTTCGTACTCTTTTGCGTATCGATTCATAATAAATTGATTGAGGATAATCTTTTAATATAGAAAGATAATATTCTGTTGCAGTATTTTTATCATTTTTTAAGTAATCAAATATTTCTGCCAAAAATATAATCGCCAATTCAGTATAAATTCCATCTCCTTCAATTTTCTTTAAAATTTCAATAGCGTCATTTGGTTTGTTCTGTTGTATTAATAAATTTGCTATTTGATATCTTACTAAATCTATAGTTAACTCGTTTTTACAGATATCTTTTTTACAATCTTCTAAAATAGAATTTAAAATACCAATGGATTCAATTCTTTTATTCTGATTTATCTTATGCTGAGCAATTGTATATTTTTTATAAGTATCAATATCTTCTTCTTTTAATATTAATAAAACTCCCAGTGTAGATAAAATATCATTATAGATGTTTTCATTAGAAGAAAATTTATTTAAGATTAAATTTAGATTTTCAAATACTAAGTCTATATCCGCCTGATAGAATAAAATTTGATTTAATTTTATCTGTAAAAATATTTTTTCATTATCATTCCATTCTTCTTTTAAGATTTCTTCATCAACCAAATTTATAGCACTTTCTAAATCTCCTTTTGCGATTAAAACATCTGCAATTCTATTTATTGCCTTTAACTTCATATCTCTATCTCGGGTATTTTTATTTATATACTTGTAGCTCTTTAGGGATTCATCTAAATATTGAAAAATTTTAAAATCAATTTCTGCTGTTCTGAATCTAGAATTTAAATTATTTCCTTTGATATTGATAGAATCATACATTCTTTTTGCTTTATATAAAGAGATTGAGTCTTGTCCATTTGTTTTTATAAAAGGAGAATTGAAGAATTTGTTTTCATTCATAAAATTGGATATTGGGAAATTTATCTTTTTCATTGAGCTACGCTTTTCAAGTACTCTGCCAAGTTCATATATAGATTTTTCAATTATGAGTTCATTTTGTGAATTATCAATGATATACAATAATATTTCTTGAGATAATTTGCCATCTTTTAACATATCTAAATTAATTGCTAATGAAAATAATTCTGAATATAGATTAAATTCTTTCAATACTTTGATCGATTCTTCTGGTTTGTTTATTTTAAAATAAAGATCAGATAAAATGATTTTAGACTCAATTGAATCTGATTTATTTAAAATTAAAATTAAAGTATTATTTGTAGCAATATCATCAGTAAAAGAAACCACTCTTTGATTTATCATTTCAAGTTGTTTAGGGAATTTTTTTAGATGTTTTAAATACTCAATTAAAGATTTCTCATAATCTTTTAATGATAAATAGTAATATCCTAATTCAAGGGCAAAAAAAGAATCATTTCCAAATTCTCTTTTTTTATTTACAGTAGATATAGCCAATTGATCTTCATTATTTTTGAGTAACATAGATATTATTTTTTTCATAAAACGTGTATTTTCAATATTATCTTGAATCAAATTATTTAAAGATTTTTCCCATTCAGCGTAACAAATAATTGATGACTCTATTTGTTGAATTTTTGAATATATATCATTTTTTTTAGCTATCGAGTATTTTTCTGTAATTTCCATTAGAGACAAACAATCTTCTTTTTTTATGTATATTTTTTTTATAGCATTAAAATATTTTTCATTCGAAGGAAAGCTATTAAAAATTTTAACAAGTATTTTTTCTGACTGATTAATCATTCCTTGTCTTTCTAGTTTTTTAGCTTCTCTAAATTTCTGTTCAGATTCAGTATTATTTTCTGACTTGGAAGCAATAGTTTGAATCTCATTTGAATATGAAAAACTAATTATGATAAATATGAGCAAAATATATTTAATCATTAGATTGCTCCTGCAATTCTTTAAAATAAACTTTAATTATTTCTTCATATTCTTTAGAATAGTTCTGCTCCAATGCTTTTTCCATGGCATTAATAAATATGCTATTTTTTTCACCTAGGTCTGTTGGTAAATCTGATGGCCCATTATATTCAATATCATCAGCGATAGCTCCTTTTCTTTTATCTGAATATTCTCTTTCTTTAATAGATTTTTGGCTATCTAAAAGTCGAGATAGAATTTTCTGTTGTTTGTCCTTTGTTTTACTATCGATACGGTTTTGTTGAAAGTTTCTTATTACTTCATCCATTTCCTCTAATGCCTTTGACAGCCCCCCTTGACCTTGATTTCCTGGCATATCTTCAATTAATTGTTCTAACTGTTCTTTAAGTGCTTCCTGCTTTGACTGAAGTCTTTTCATCATTTCTTGTTGACTCATCATTCCCATCTGCCCGAGTTGCATTGTTCCCATATTAATTTCAGATTGTCCTTGTCCAATTTTTTCTAATTGTTCTAAGTAGCTTTCTAAACCTGCAGCTGAGCCAGTATTTTGCATATTATTCATTGAATTTATTAGCATAAGAGCAATTTCATTCATTGAGCCAATGATGTTTTTTTGTTCGTTAATTGATGTTTTAACTTTTCTTTGTTCTAAATTAATTATTGAGTTATCAATTGATTTTTTACAGAAACCTATTTTTTGATTAATATTGGGTGTAATATGAAATGTTTTAGTAGATAATTCAAATAGCTGACCAATAAAGTTCGCAAATTGCTTATTTATTTCAAACTGGCTAGAAGTCAAGATTTTCATTTGTGGACTACTAGACCGTATATTTGTAAAATTTAGCAGCAAATTTTCTTGATTATTAGATAGTCTTAAAATATTATTGATAGCTGCATAAAATTCTTGAGACATTTTTTGTATGCTTTCATTTTTAAACGAATCCTTGATTTTTTTAATAGCTTCAAGCATTGATCTTAGATTATCTGCAGATTCTGAGATACTCTTAAATGCATTTTGAGTGTCATTTTTTGATAGATTTGATTTTGCTTCATTTAGTGATTTTTGAGTTTTAAGATTTAATTCAGAATCTGATAAATCATCTAAACTCTCCGATGTGTCATTTGAAAATTTCTTCAAAATCTCACTTGCTTCTTTTATGCTATTCTGTATTTTTTTATAGGTTTCATTTTGTCTTTCTTGGTCATTTTTAAGTTGATTGCAAGGAGTGTTATTCTCAATATCACTTTTTATTCTTTCTTGATTTTGAGTTAGGGCTGATAAACTGGCAACAATTTCATCTAATTTTTGTTCAGCTAACGCTAATTCAAACATTTCTATGAATCGATCAATTTGTTGTTCAAATTGTTGCAAGTTATAATCAAAATTTTCTGTAGCCTCTAGCATTTTTTCTAAATCCATACTTTCCATTGCTTCTTGCATTTTTTGCAAAGCTTCCATTAACTCGGGTGTCATAATTGAATCTAACAACTCTTGAAAATTTTCAAATTTTTCAACTAACTCATTATTAATTAAATTACCTTTTTCAGATTCCTCTTGAAGTTTGTTTAATGCGTTTTGCATTTTTTCAATTTCATCAAATAAATTTTCCATCTGCTGTAAAGCATCTTCGCCTTGTTTTTGGTGCTCCCAGGTTGCACTGGTTGATTTAAGCATATCCAGCTTCATATTATCAAGTTTTTTTTCTAAATCTTGCACCTGATTTAATGCCTCATTAGATACATCATGAATTTCCTCCTCAGTTTTAATCATATTTTCTATAATATCATCAAAAGAAGGAATGATTGCATAAAAGAATTGTGATTTTGATACCCCCAAGCTAGGATTATTATCTTTTGCACAAATGCTAAATTTTATTTTATCACCAGGAAAAACTGATAGGGAGTTTATGTTAAAGATATAGTTTTCTGTTGTAAAGTTTATATCATTCTTATATTCGTTAATTTCAACTGAATTAATCGTTGAATCACTTTCAATATAGCTTGGTTTAATAATTGAATATTCAATCCAGCTTTTAGTTAATCTAAAGTCATCTAATAGTTCAAAATATAAAGGAATTTTATTATCTGAACTTATTTCAAATGTGTTGTCTTTGGGAATAATTACACTTATTTCTGGTACGTAATCATTGTAAGATTTTATGCTATAAATAGGAGGATTTTCATTAATAAGATTTTTGTCTTTAAAACTAGTAGCTCCTATTATTTCTAAATCTATATCTTCTGTAATCTGAAATGTTCCTTCCCACATTTGATTAGTATGTTCTAAAATTAAAGTATCAACATTGTTTATGTTTAGATAAGCAAAGTTAAGTTTTTGATTTGACGAAATCTTACAGTTTATGTATGAATTTTTAAGTGCACTAAATTGAATTGTATTACCAGCAATCTTTTTATTTTGTTTTTTAACATATGCAGGATAAATGAGTTCAAAATCAATTTTTGTTAGAACAGGTCGTTTAATAACGGTTATAAAATTAGGAGTACTTTCGATTTTATCCCAAGCTGAAATAATATTTGAATTTTTATATGAGGCCCAATATCGAATATCATTACGAATATTTTCGAAGGTGTATTGATAATTCGTTTTATTGCTAATTAAAACAGAGTCTACTTTATCTTTTTGTTGAAAATATAACACTAGTTCTTCTGGTTTTTTGTCGCCGCCTAATATCGAAAATGTAACTAACTTATCTTGTCCTTCATAAACTTCTGAATTACTATCTTTATTATCAATTATGGTAAAAGGTAAAGGTGGTAGATATTCCTTATCATAATTATAGATTCTAACAATAGCGTTAGAAAAATCACTCATAAAAAATAGCAGAAAAACAAATGTTAACAAAAATGATATGGAACTAATTATTTTTTTAGAGCTAAGTTTAATTATGATCGTATTCAAATCTACTTTTTCTAACTCAAGTTCATTTTTGCTAATGGCAATTTTTGCTAGCTCTTTTTTTGTTTTGTTGGCATGCTGAATTTTAGATAGCTGTAGTATATTAATAAGTCTATCTGAAAATGATGGAATTTTATAACCTATTTCTTGAGCTAATTTTTCGTTTGAAAATTTTTGATTAATACCTTTTAAGTTTAAAATTATTTTTATTACTATGTATGCAAAGAATATTAACGTAAATGAGATTAGTGTGAGAAAAACTCTATATCTGGCAATTTTCTCTAAGAAAAAAACGTATTCTAGAAACATAAAAAATGAAAGAAAGGATATTAAAAAAAATGTAATTTTAAGAACATCTTCAATTAAATCTTGTCTTACTTTTAATCGCCTATATTTCGATAATATATTATTTATCATAATATTGTTCAGTTAGATAATTAATTACAATGTTTGTCCCCATTTTCAGGGCACTTTGACGCTTGAGAAATGGCACATTATGAACATTGATATCTTCCCATCCATCGCCTAAATCTGATTCATATGTATACAGTAAGATTATTTTTCCATCATCAAATAAGGCAAGTGCTTGTGCAGGCTTTCCATCATGCTCATGAATTTTAGGTAGCCCTTCTGATAGTTCATAATAAATATTAAATATTCTATGATTTTTAGGTAATTCAATTAACTCTTTTTCAGGAAATATTTCTTTTATTTCTCGTCTGAAGGATTTATCTAATCCATAGTTGTCATCAACATGTAAAAATCCTCCTTTTAATAACGATTCTCTTAAAGTCCTTTGTTCATCTTTAGTAAACTTAATGTTTCCATGACCTGTTAAATAGTAATAAGAATTATCAAAAAATTTTGAGTCTCCAATTTTTGCCTTGATTTCATTTTCTGCAGTTTTGATTTGAGTATTGTCTTGAATATATTTTAGTAAATTAGGTAGCGAAGAAGGATCTCCATACCAGTCTCCACCACCACTGTATTTTAATCTTGTTATGTTAAATTCTGATTCGATTTTCCCAGATATTGGAAAAATTATACCTATCAAGATAATAAGAACTAATAAGTTTTGTTTCATACTAAAAAATAAAATAAAACTAGAATAAATTTTAGTATAAATATGTAAAAATCTGTTCATTGTTCTTTCAATTCAATAATAGTATATTTAAAAATGATAAGAATTGTATATATATTACTATTAGCCAATTTTATTTTTTCTGAATCCCGTACATGGTATACAAACCCTATTGATTACGTTTTTGGAAGGACTTCTAGTCGTATGACATTTCGGGATCCATTGGAAGGTAGTCCATTTGATTTTAAAATGGGCATATATACATATGGAGGTAATGATTATTGGAATCAAAGCTTCGGAAGTAACAATTTATCTTCATCTCCTATAATTTTAGATTCATTAAATTATGAATACTCAGGATTATCAGACATTAAATCAAGAACATTATATGCAATAGAAATAGATTTTTTAAAGTACAACCTTCCTAATTATATATATAAGCAAAACTATATTGATATTCAGTTTGGATTAGGATATAAATTGATGGGCTTATTAGATAAGCCAGGGATCAATTTGCCGAGTTATTTTCAAAGTTCAGACCCTTATGGAATAGATAGAGGAAATTATAGATATAGGCCATTAATTCAGGATTATAATATCAACACAACTCTTAACTGGCTATTTTACGATTTTCTTTTAGCTTATGCACACCATTCAATTGGATACTCTAATGTTTCTATTTATGAATCAGAAGGAGGAGATAAGTATTTATACGGTTCAGGTATTGGTGAATCTTTTGGAGTAGGTCTTAAAGCTTTATTAAAAAGTAGGTATGATCGAAAAAAATATAAAGTTACATATGGTGTTGAAGCAAAGTGGATAAGTACAGTTGTGAATGAATTAAATGATCATAAAAAGATTTCTCCCATAACAGGGTTTAATATGAAAGGGATGGGATTAAATTTTAATTTTGGAATTGTATATGGAGGTGATAGATCTTCGGGAGATGAAGGATATCAAAGTATGATAAAAAATGATTTCATTTCAGCAGTCGATCAATTTCAAGAATTTATCGATAATAATCCAGTTCATGTAAAAAGAATCAAAGCTCAAAAAATGCTTGAGTTTTGTAAACAACAAAAACCCTATCAAGAATATGATAACGGTAATAGCGCATTTAAATCATATGATTTAGATCAAGCTGCAAGGTGGTATGAGTCTGCTTTATTAACTTCTGACCCTGAATTATCTTTCGAAATTGTTACAAAACAAAAGGAAATTGCGACTATCTTACTAGATAGCGCATTTAATTATATAGATTTGATTGGATTTAATAAATCAGAAAAATTGATTAGAAAGGCAAGAGCCTTAACTCCCGAAATTGAAGATATGGCAGATAGATATCTTTCAAAAATATATCTATTAAAAGGGGATGTTTTTTACTCGGCCAAAAATTATGAGGTTGCTTTAGAAAATTTTAACAAAGCCTATAAATATAATCCTAAAATAAGATCGAAATACATTGTAAAAGTTAGACAGGTTACAAACTCAATATTAGAACAGGCAAATAAAGCAAAGGATAATGGGGATATTTTATTCGCATTAAGCTCACTTAAAAGGCTGATTGAGCTAAGACCTGAGCTTGAAGAAGATTTTGCCTTTGGTATTGAATCTTTAGAAAAGAAAATTGAAGAATTTGGTGACAAAAAAATGCAAAATCAGATTGAAAGCTTCATTGAGTCAGAGAAAAATAAGGCTAAGGATAGAGTATATAATAAAATTGAAATAGGAATGACTAAAGATGAGGTGATTGAGTTAATGGGAGAGCCCGCGTTTACAGAGGATAAGTACTATGGAAACGAGGTTAGAGAATTATGGTTTTATTTAGACTCAGCAACTGAAAAATATATACAATTTTATTTTGAGAAGAATGTTCTAAAAAGAATTAATAAATAATTATATAAATCCAAATACTTAATTGGCAAAAAGAGATAATTAAAACTATGCAAACAAACTAGTTTATCAAATTAATAAAGGAGTAAATAATGTTTAAGATCACATTGTTTTTAATTTTGTTTTTAGTAACAGCAATACCGAGTCAAAAACAAAATATTATAGATGTTTTAGAAGAGTATAATAAATATTTTGGTGAAGCAAACTATTCAAAAATTGTTAATTCTTTTGATTACCCTACCTCTTTTAATCTTAGCGATAAAACAATTACTGCCTCTAGTAGATTTAAATTAAAATTAATTTATAAAAAACTTAGAGGTGACCTACCTGATTATTATTCGTACAGCAAATGGAACAAGATAGATGTTGAACTAATAGATGATAATATTGCAATCGTTAATGCTAGTTTTTCAAGATATGATAATAATGACATTGCTTTTTATTCAGGATCAGCGCAATACCATTTAAGGTATAAAGATGAAAAATGGAAAATCTATTCGTTGACTCCGTATAAAAATATTGAGGTATTAAATTGATATTTTTTTAAACAAATCATAAGTGTTCTGAAAAATTGAAATTATTTTTTATTTCGTCTACACCTTTCAGAGCAATATTTGACACTATCCCAATCCCTTTTCCACTTCTTTCTCCAGTTAAATTTCAAACTGCATGTTTTACATATTTTGTGATCTAAATTATTTTGTTTCCTCACTTAAAATCAGTTATGAATTACTTTTTTAAACTGATTAATGTCATAGCCAAATTTAACTTGTAAAGTAGTTAAGATTTTAAAATATAAATCATCGTCCATTTTGTTGGTCCTACTCATAATCCATCCATATTTATTTTTAGGATAACCTACAGCCATATATTGATAGTTTTCATCTAATATAATGACTTTATAAGGAAGGCTTAAAAAGGGAATGCATGGTCTTGTTAGTTTAAGTTTCCATTCACTATTGTTTTCTTTATTTAGTATTGTTGCTCGCTGTTTTAATGTGACTGGCTTATTGTTTTTTAGGCCATGATAAAATATTTCTATTGTTCCATCAGAATTTAAGGTGTATTCGTCGTACGAATCAGTTACTTTGTTTTCGATAAAATTTGGGATATTTGATATTACATACCATTTGCCCATAAATTTATCTATATCAAGATTTTTTACGGGCTCCATTGAAAATATGACAGACTGGAAAATGAAAAATGAAAAAAAATATTTATTAACCATAAATAAATTTAATATTTTTTTCAATATCCTTAGATAGGCTTTTGTGAACAGGACAATTTTCAGCAGAGCGCTTTAAAATTTGCTTAATTTTATCTGAATAATTATCGGGAAACTTAATAATAATATCAATTCTAGATATCATTCGTGGATTTGTACCCATTGTTTTATTTACTTCAGCAAAAGTTCCCTTAATATCGACATTATATTTTTTTAGAGCAATCCCCATTATTGTTAGCATACAGCTTGTAAGAGATACGCAAAGTAAATCTGTTGGAGAAAAGCTTTCTCCTAATCCGTGATTGTCTTTCGGGGCATCTGTATTTATTGATATCCCAGATTCTAGGTGTTTTGCAGATGTCCTCAAATTGCCATTATATGTAATTTCAAATGAATTCATTATTATAAATAGAAAAATGATTATTAAACCTATATAATATAATGTTATTTTATGGTAATAAAATTATAAAGAAATGATTAAAAGAACTCATACATGTGCAGATTTATCAAAGAAGTATCTTGGCAAAGAAGTTGCTCTTAATGGATGGATTTCAAAATCTCGAGATCTAGGAGGCCTTATATTTATTGATTTAAAAGATCGATATGGGGTTACGCAGATTGTTTTTAATGAAGAAGTAAATAAAGAAACTTTTGATAAAGTTAAGCCTCTTGGCCTTCAAGATGTTATAGGAATAAAAGGAGTAGTTATCTCTCGTCCTAAAGAAGCAGTTAATCCTGATATGCCTACAGGAGACATCGATGTAGAGGTAATTGACATTGAAATTTATAATGAGGCTAGCCCAATGCCCTTTGATGTCAATGATAGATACTCAGCGATGGAAGAAAATAGACTAAAATTCAGATACCTTGAATTGAGAACAGATGAGATGCAAAATAATTTAAAGATAAGGCATGAGACAGCACTTAGCGTTAGAAATTTTTTATCGAGTGAAAATTTTTTAGAAATAGAAACCCCTATTCTGATGAAATCCACTCCAGAAGGCGCTAGAGATTTCTTGGTCCCAAGTCGTTTACACAAAGGGAAATTTTATGCACTACCTCAATCTCCTCAAACCTATAAGCAATTGTTAATGGTTTCAGGTCTTGATAAATATTTTCAAATTGTTAAATGTTTTAGAGATGAGGATTTTCGAGCTGATAGACAGCCTGAGTTTACCCAAATTGACATTGAAGCTTCATTTGTAAATCAAGAAGATATCATTAGTTTAGGAACCAATTTAGTTAAATATATTTGGAAAGATGTTTTAAATGTCGATTTGCCAGATATCTTCAAAATCATGAGTTATGAAGATGCAATGGAAACTTATGGAACAGACAAGCCAGATTTGCGTTTTGAAATACCATTAATTGAATTCAAGGATTTTATTAATAAATCAAATTTTAATGTTTTTAAAAATACATTAAAAGATGGTGGAAGGGTCAAGGCGATTGTGTGTCCAAATGCAGAAGTTTATTCTAGAAAAGTTATTGATGAGTTAACCGATTATGTTAAAGAGTATCATAATGCAAAAGGCCTAGCTTGGATGAAAACCGACAATGGCTCTCTGGTTGGCGGTATAAGCAAATTTTTCCCTGAAGAATTACAAACAAGTATTATCGAAAATCTAAAACTGAATAACAACCAAATCATATTTATGGTAGGTGATACTAAAAAAATTACACTCGATACGTTAGGCGCCTTAAGAATTAAAATTGCTAAAAAAGAAAATTTAATTAGACAAGAATGGAGACCTCTATGGGTTGTTGATTTTCCTCTTTTTGATTGGAATGAAGATAAAAATAGATGGGACTCACTTCACCATCCATTCACTTCACCCAATCCTGAAGATATAAGTATGCTAAATGAAGACCCTGGTAAAGTTAGGTCATGGGGTTATGATATTGTTATGAATGGATATGAATTAGGTGGAGGTTCAATTAGGATTCATAATAAAGAATTGCAGTCAAGAATATTTAGTTTGCTAGGCTTGTCAAAATCAGAGGCTGATGAAAAATTTGGCTTTTTAATGAATGCATTTAAATATGGGGCACCTCCACATGGAGGGATGGCATTTGGTTTGGATAGAATTGTAATGCTTTTAGTTGGCTCAAATCAGATTAGAGACGTTATTGCGTTTCCAAAAACAACTTCTGCAATGTCACTTATGGACAACTCTCCCTCATCAGTTGATAAAAATCAGCTTGATGAGCTAAATATTAATCTGCAAAATAAAGAGAAATAGAATCTTCTTATGAAGAAAACTCTTAAAATAAATGATGTCGACCCAATTGTTTTAGCTGGCCCTAAAGATGAAAATATTAAACTCATAGAAAAAAAATTCGAATCACTAATTGTTTTGAGGGGAAATACAATTACCATCGACGGCAAAAAAAAAGAGATTGATATAATTACTACAATTTTTAATGAAATGGAGCTTATTGCAATTAAAAAAGACTATGTTTCAAAAAATGACGTCAACACACTAATTAATTATTTGACATCTGAAAATGTTAAAATGGCTATTCAAAATTCTGATGAATTAATTATCTTAAATAGCCACAAAGGAGCTATTACCGCAAAAACAGACGGTCAGAAAAAGTATTGTGAGTCAATTTTAAAAAATGATATTGTATTTGCAATTGGTCCAGCAGGCACAGGAAAAACATATCAAGCAGTTGCATCAGCTGTGTCAAGCTTAAAAAGAAAAGAAGTGTCTAAAATAGTTATTACTAGGCCAGCTGTTGAAGCTGGAGAGCGTTTAGGGTTTTTACCAGGAGATTTAAAAGAAAAAATTGATCCATATTTAACACCTTTATATGATGCCTTGCATGATATGATTCCAAAAGATAAATTGAAGCTATATTTATCAAACAAAACGATAGAGATTGCACCCTTAGCATATATGAGAGGAAGAACTCTTCACAACTCTTTTATGATTTTAGATGAAGCGCAAAATGCAACTCAAACACAAATGAAAATGTTTTTAACTCGATTAGGTGTAACTTCTAAAGCGATAATTACCGGAGATATAACGCAAATTGATTTACCTCCATCTGATAAATCAGGGTTATCAGATGCTGCTAGAATTTTAAATAAAGTTAAAGGAATAGATTTTATCTATTTTGACGCAAAAGATGTTGTAAGGCATCAGTTAGTTAAAAATATAATTAAGGCTTATGATAAAGATGATGAAAAAAAATAATACAGTTATAGTAGACTATGCAAGAACACCATTTGGATCTTTTCTAGGTGGGCTATCTGATTTTTCTGTTTCAGAATTGGGTGCATTTGCAATAAAAGGAGTTATTAAAAAAGTAGGTATAGATTCCCAAAAAATAGATGAAGTAATAATGGGGAATGTCTTAACTGCCGGTGCTGGTCAAGCTCCAGCCAGGCAATCAACTATTTTAGCTGGTCTTGATAAAAAAACTAATTGTATGACGATAAATAAAGTGTGTGGCTCAGGTATGAAGTCAATTATGTTAGGATATCAAAGCATAAGACTTGAAGAAGCAGACTTTGTTATTTCTGGCGGTATGGAAAGTATGACTAATGTGCCTCATTACTTATTAAATTCAAGATTTGGAACAAAGCTTGGAAATATTAAACAGGTAGATGGAATGATCAATGATGGATTGTGGGATGTTTATGATCAAGTTCATATGGGTAATCATGGTGAAGCTTGCGCTGAGAAATATGGTATCTCTCGATTAGATCAAGATAATTATGCCGAATTATCTTACAGGCGATCTCAAAAAGCAGCCAAATTAGGTGCTTTTGACGATGAAATCATTGATATAATAGATAAAGATAATAACAAAGTTGATATTAATGATGAGGAGCCATTTAGGGTCAATTTTGAAAAAATGAAAAAATTAAAATCTGTTTTTAAAAAAAATGGAACCATTACTGCAGCAAATGCCAGCACTATTAATGATGGGGCAGCTGTTTGCTTGTTATCATCTGAGCAGCACTGTTTAGATTTGGGTTTGTCCGCAAAGGCTCGTATTTTAGATAGTGTCAGTTTTTCGCATGAGCCAAAATGGTTTACTACTGCTCCAGTAGGTGCTATCATTAAAATTTTAGAAAAAAATAATTTGACCATTAATGATATCGACTTATTTGAAATTAATGAAGCCTTCTCAGTTGTGCCTTTGGTAGCAGCTAAAGAGTTAAATATTGATATTGATAAGCTGAACATTCATGGAGGCGCTGTATCTTTAGGTCACCCTATAGGATGTTCGGGAACTAGAATTATTATAAGTCTCATTAATGCTTTAAGGTTAAATAATAAAAAAATAGGTATCGCTTCTATCTGTATTGGCGGAGGAGAGGCAACTGCAATGTTAATAGAGGTATTATAGTGAATAGTCAAGAAAATTATATTGGGGTAGTTGGCTCAGGAACTATGGGTAACGGAATAGCCCATGTTTTTGCTCAGTCAAACTATAAAGTGCTTTTAGTTGATTTAAGTCAGTCTATACTTGATAATGCAATGAAAACTATTTCATCAAATTTGAATAGACAAGTTAAGAAGGGATTGATAACACAAAGTCAAATGAATCATTCTATAGATAATATAACACCAAGTACTAATATAGACTCATTACAGAATGCCCTTATTGTGATTGAAGCCGCAAGTGAAGATGAAATTGTTAAAACAAATATATTTAAAAATCTAGATACTATTTGTGTACCTCAGACGATACTTGCAACAAATACCTCATCAATATCTATAACAAAGATTGCTAATGCTACTAGTAGGCCAGATAAAGTAATCGGTATGCACTTTATGAACCCAGTTCCAATCATGAAATTGATTGAGGTTATAAAAGGCAGAGATACTAGTGAGAAAACCTTAGAAGCTATATTGAAAATTTCAAAAAAATTAAATAAAATAGCCCTGGAGTGTAATGACTCTCCTGGCTTTATTTCAAATAGAATCTTAATGCCTCTGATTAATGAGGCGGCTTATTGTCTTATGGATCAAGTTGCAGATAAGGAGTCTATTGATGGTATAATGAAGTTAGGCATGGGGCATCCAATGGGACCTCTGACATTGGCTGATTTAATTGGAATAGATGTTTGCGTATCAATTATGAATGTATTAAAAGAAGGTTTTAATAGTAAAAAGTATGCGCCGTGTCCATTATTGATAGATATGGTAAAGTCTAATAAATTAGGAAAGAAAACAAAAGAAGGGTTTTATAGGTACTAAATGAATTTTGAATTAACACAAGAACAGAAAATGATTAAAAAAATGACTCAAGAATTTGCAAAAGATGAGTTGTTGCCCAATGTAGTTAAAAGAGATATTGAAAAAATTTGGCCTAAAGAACAAATTAGAAAAATGGCAGACTTGGGATTGCTTGGAATGATGGTTGAACCAGAATGGGGGGGCAATGGAATGGACACTATTTCCTATGCAATCGCCATGGAGGAGATATCTAAAGTAGATGCATCTGCATCTGTTATTATGTCAGTTAACAATTCTTTAGTGTGCTCAATTTTTCAAAAATATGGCAATGAAACCCAAAAAGAAGAATATTTAAAGCCTCTAGCAAAGGGACATAAACTAGGATGTTTTTCGTTATCAGAACCACAGTCTGGCTCAGATGCATCAAACATGAAAACTTATGCTGTACAAGATGGTGATGAATATGTTATAACTGGAACTAAAAATTGGGTTACAAACGGCATAAGTTCAGATATTATCATGGTATTCTGCGTTACTGAAAAAAATGTTGGACATAAGGGGATATCCTGTTTTATTGTTGAGAAAGATTTAAAAGGGTTGTCAATGGGTAAGCCAGAAGAAAAACTTGGTATTAGATCTTCAGATACCTGTGAATTATATTTTGATCAAGTAAGAGTGCCTAAAAAGAGTCTTGTTGGAGATTTAGGTGAGGGTTTTAAAATTGCTTTATCTACCCTTGATGGCGGAAGAATAGGTATTGCTTCGCAGGCATTGGGGATTGCTCAAGCATCTCTAGAAAATTCAATTAGCTATTCAAAAGATAGAGTTCAGTTTGGAAAGCCTATAGCAAATAATCAAGCAATTCAATTTAAATTAGCAGATATGCGTATGGAAATTGAAGCGGCAAGATTATTGATATATAAAGCAGCGTCAGAAAAAGATAGAAAAATAAATTTTTCTTCATCCGCATCAATGGCTAAAGTTTATGCCTCTGAAGTTGCGATGCGCGCTTCTACGCAATGTGTTCAAATCCATGGCGGTTATGGATATGTTAAAGAGTCTGGAGTTGAAAGGCTAATGAGAGACGCTAAGATTACGCAAATTTATGAAGGGACATCTGAAATTCAGAGAATTGTAATAGCTAGGGACTTGTTGAAATAATTTTTATGGATGTTTTAAATCAGATGCAATTAGACAATCATGAACAAGTCAATTTTTTTCATGACCCCAAAACAAATCTTAAGGCTATTATCGCTATACATAGTACAGAGTTAGGTCCATCGTTAGGAGGATGTAGAATGATGGAATATGAATCAGAGCAGAATGCACTATTTGATGTATTGAGATTAGCAAAAGGTATGACATATAAATCAGCGATTGCAGGACTAAAATTAGGAGGGGGAAAATCAGTTATAATAGGAAATTCTAAAACAAATAAAACTGATGAATTGCTTGAAAAGTTTGGAGAATTTATTGATAGTTTGGGTGGAAGATACATAACTGCTGAAGACATGGGAATGAATGTTAAAGATATGGAGATTATTAAAAGAAAAACTAATCATGTTACCGGGCTTGCAAAGGATTTAGGAGGTAGCGGAGATCCATCTGAAGTTACTTCTTATGGAACCTATATGGGTATTTTGTCAGCCGTAAAATTTAAATTGAACAAAGATAATCTTGATGGTCTCAGTATTTTGGTTCAAGGATTAGGAAATGTTGGGATGAAGCTAATAGCTTATTTAGCTAAACATGATATTAATTTGTTTGTTAGTGATATTGATGCTGATAAAGTTAGCGATTGTGTTTCAAGCTTTGGAGCTACTCCAATCGCTGAAAAGGATGTTTATGATTTAGATGCCAATATCTATTGCCCTTGTGCTGTAGGTGCCACAGTTAATGACAAAACAATAGATAGATTAAATTTTGATATAATTGCTGGGGCTGCCAATAATGTTTTAGAGAATTATGAAAAACATGGAAATATATTATTTAGAAAAAATATTTTGTATGCTCCAGATTATGTGATTAATGCCGGCGGTGTAATTAATATTTATAATGAACTTGGTGAATATAATAAAATTGATGTTTTTAAGCAGGTTGAAAAAATATATGATAATCTTTTGAATATATTTGTAGAATCTGAAAAACAAAATATAGCGACAAATATTGTCTCAGATTTATTAGCAGAAAAAATTATTAATGAACATAAAAATGATAAAATTAGAATCTAGAAATGGATAGAGAACAAAAAAGAATGGCACGAATTTTTGCTCTTAAGATGGCATATGCGTATGAAATGACCAATCAAGATGATAGCTTGGTTGATGGAAATATTAATATCGACAATAGCTTGAACGAGCAATCGGAGGATGTTGTTGTATACAGTAAAAAAATAGTTAATACATGTGTTGAAAATATTAAAGATATAGACTCTTTAATAACTAGTAAATCTGCTAATTGGGACATTAATAGAATAGCATTTATTGATAAAATCATCATTCGTTTGGCTCTTACAGAAATGATGTACTTTGACGAGGTTCCTCCAAAGGTTTCAATTGTAGAGGCGGTTGAAATATCAAAAGAATTTAGTACTAAGGATAGTAGTAGTTTTATAAATGGAATACTCGATTCAATTTACAATGAAAATAATATGGCGGCTAGAAAGATATGCTAGGATCTGTTTTATCAAAAATTTTTGGCAGCAAATCTGATAAAGATATTAAGGCTGTTATTCCACGAGTTAAGGAAATCAATACTATTTATGATACCCTTTCTTCGTTAAGTGATAATGAGCTTATTAGTCAATATCAAGACCTAAAGAGGGAATTGAAAAATTTAATCATTTCAAAAAAGGAAGAACTTATAAGTAGTAATGAAGATATTGATTTGATTGATGAAACTTTGAATAAACTCGAAACTGATTTTTTAAATCAAAATTTAGCTAAAGTATTTGCGATAGTTAAAGATGCTTCACGTCGATTGTGTGGCCAGGAAGTAACTGTGATGGACCAAAAAATAGATTGGAATATGGTACACTACGATGAGCAACTAATTGGCGGAATAGTGTTGCATGAAGGTAAAGTTGCTGAAATGAAAACAGGTGAAGGTAAAACTTTGGTTTCTACTTTGCCTGTTGTTTTAAATGCATTAACTGGAAGAGGTGTTCATGTTATTACAGTTAATGATTATTTAGCTGAAAGAGATAGCCAGTGGATG
>CEVN01031914.1_pt1 | contig 22800 bp, 20 predicted proteins | sample 427041 | NCBI WGS metagenome assembly CEVN01 (sample SAMEA2623463, study PRJEB7988) | marine metagenome | biome: marine biome (ENVO:00000447); feature: surface water layer (ENVO:00002042); material: "saline water (ENVO:00002010), including plankton (ENVO:xxxxxxxx)" | depth 5 m
TTGAAAACTACTTTTGTGGAATGCTGTTTTTGAACATTTTCAACATCAATCTCATTCATTACGTAATAGCCTTTAATTTTTTTATGAGAAAATCTTTTTTTCTTAATCAAATCTCCTCTTTTGTCAAACGATTCTTCCTTAAGAATGTTAAGCGTTGTTTTATTAATCCAAGAGATATGTTTGGAGTAAGAGGATTTTGCATCTTTTGTTGGTACAGCTTGAATGACATAGCAATCGATATCGTTAATTATTTCATCGTTTAGACGTTTGTAGGTGTGATATTTTAATTCTCTATTAGATAAATCTTCGTAGCTCAGATCTGAAGACATAAAAGAATCGCCCCTTCTTTTGGATGAAATTCTACGTATTTTTTTGAATTCTGGTAGCCACATTCTCATCTCATCGTCCTTATCGCTATGTTCAATCTTCAGAAAAGCTACCCCCCTATCATCTTTGGGCTCAAGAAACCATGTAATTTGCTTTTCAGAACCATTTAAGATTTGTGAAATCATTTTATTCGTACGAGTTTTGCCTTTGGAATTTGTCAAGATCATCGTGGTCTCGTTCTTCATATCAATTGGTGATGAAAGCTCGTCAATCATCACAGCAATCTCTTTCCCTGTTTGCCCAAAACAAATATAGCTTACTAAAAAACTTAGTATAATCGTTGTAGTTTTCATAAACACTCGTCCTTATATAGAAATTAGTTTTTATTTGACCGAATTAATCGTTTTTTGAGCAATTCTGTAGTAGCAGAGAGGATTGTGAGCGTTCCTAAAGATGTTGATAGCATTGCAAATACCATCAATCCACCAATGTATTGAATAGGAACGAAAGCTGAAAAGATCAATGCTCCAAATCCCATATTCGAAGCTGCGTCTAAGACAATAGGATATCCAACATCTTCAACTACTTCTTTACTAACAATTTTGCTGCTCATTGTACGAGAAAGTCTTCTGTATTGAGAAATATAATGGATTGCAAAATCGACACCTACACCAATTATTATTGATGAAAGTATCGCAGTGACATGACTTAATTCAATTCCAAAAAATCCCATAAATCCAAAATTAATAATTACAGCAGCAGAAAGAGGTACTATTGCCAACACCCCCCACAAAATTCGCCTAAAAAAGATAGATGCTAGAATGCCAATTACTAATAGCGATGCAAAAATACTAATAAACGATGATCGAACAATCAAAATGACCAGATCTCTAAACACAACAATCATGCCGGTAACATCAATTTTGGATTCTTTGTTAAAGTTTTTTTCTATGTGTTCGTTTAACTGGTTTGTGTACGAAAAGATTTGATCTGTAGACATCACATCGGCAAATGCCGTTATTAGTCCAATCTTATAGTCATAATCAACCAACGCTTCAAAGTCCTCTGAATCGCCAGACATAGAGTACATGGTAAAAAGGTTATTTATCTTTCCTCGCTCACTTGGGACGACTTCGTAACGGATGTCATCATTCATTACCGTCCTATGCATTTGTTTAACTACATTGGCAATTGAAAAGCTTGTGGAAACTTGTTCGTCTTTCTCCATAAAAGATTGCAGTTCATTCATATCCTGTAAAGTTGTAGGGTCTTTAATGTCTCCCTCAATTCTTACACGAATATCCACAGTACCATTCATTTCATTATCCATGAAATCCATGCTGTCTCTAATTTCAGTACCTGGTTTAAAAAAATTTCTCATATTCACGTCAACCGTTACTTGAAAAACTCCATAGAGCGCAACACTTACTATAGTAAGGCCCGTAGCTAAAACGCGTTTTGGGAAGTGTAAAACCGCAGAACCAAGTTTATTTACCAATTTTTCAAAAAAACTAGGCTTAGTAAAAGCAGATAAATTTGGATCCCATTTTTTCAAACCAATAACTGCAGGTAGCAGTAATGAGCTTAAGAACCAGGCCCAAAATATTCCAATCGACATTGAAATACCATAACCTATTAATGGCTGAATTGGTGAGGTGGTCATTATTAAAAAAGCCGAAATAGTGGTAACGGTTGTAATAAAGATTGGAATAATGAGTGCGTCCATTGTCGCTGCGACGGCTTTTCTTGAGTCTTTTTTAACTCTCATTTCTCTGAAAAACTTTGAAACAATGTGAACACCATCCGAATTTGCAATTGTTAGCAAAATGATAGGCATGGATGTGTTTGCAAGGGTAAACAGAAATTTGTTGGAGCCTGTAAAGTAAAAAATCCACCCCATCGCTCCCACCATCGCAACAAGGGACAATACAATCACCATTAAGACCATTGACACCCCAGCAATACTCCTAAGGTTCAGCAGTAAAGTGCAAATCATTATCAATAAACCAAAACGCATTAAACTAAATGCATCATTTCTTATTAACCCTGGCATGATGCCTGATATGTACGCATTTCCACCGTAATGAATCTCGTACCCTTGAAGTATTCTATCGGTCTCTTTAACAACTATCTTTGAAAAATTATCAAAAGTTTCATTGCTGTAGGGTTGAGCAGTCACTGCAAAATATTCATTGTTTTCACTAACAAATCTTTTTTTGAATGATGGATTTTTTTCTAGATAGTCTTGAATTTCATTAATGTCTTCCTGTGAGAGAATTCGCTCCGACTGAAAAATGTCAACTTCCATAAAATCATCAATATTGTCAATTCTATTTGCATTTGACAAAGAAAAAACTTTTTCGATGTCATTTTGAGTTTCAAGTGATTTTGTCAAATCCCAAAGAGCGGCAAAGGACTCTGGATTAAATATTGATCTATCTTTCAAGCCAAAGGAAATATAGATAAGCTCAGTACTTCCAAATTCATCTTGTATATCATCCCATGCTATTTTTGAGTCAAGGTCGGATGGCAATAACTTCATCATGTCATCGTCAATAATAAACGAAAACATTCCAAACCCAACTAGAGCTGTAGCAAATAGAGAAACAAAAATTGATCTAAATGGATGATTGAGGCTTTGATTTATAAACCATCTTCGCAATGGATGCGCTGAGTATTTTTGATCAATTTTTTTTTGAGAGCTTAGAGACATTTATCCTTCATGATTATAAAATTAAATTGGGAGTTAGATATATTTGTATTGTTTTCAACGAAAAAATTTAAAATAATTAGTTACATCCCTTAAAGGATTTTTATGAAATTGCGAAAGAATGGAATAAATTTATTCAAAGCATTCAATGAAAAATCTATTCAAATCTCCAATTGTCATTTTAGCAAACGGCAAGTTTCCTGAGCACAAAATACCCCTTGAAATTTTATACTCCTCTGGTACATTAATTTGCGCAGATGGATCAATAAATCATTTAGTTGATTTGAAACTGGAACCACATATTTTGATAGGTGATTTGGATTCAGTAAAAAACTTGGACACTTTTAAAGGTTTGTTGATCTCTGATTCAAATCAAAACAATAGTGATATTGAAAAATGCATTGATTGGTTAATCAAGAATGGAATTCAGGAAGTAGTAGTAATTGGAGCTACTGGATTTCGAGAAGACATGACGGTGAACAACATCATGCTTTTGTATCGCTATTATAAAAAAATCGATATAAGGATAGTATCTGATCACTTTACTATAACTTGCAACATCGGAAAAAATTCATTTCCCTCTTTTAAGGGGCAAAAAGTTTCCCTAATGCCTAAATCCAGAGCCAGTAAAATACAAACGACTAATTTGAAATACCCATTAAACGGCAATATAGATGACTTTACAAACCTTTGCTCAAATGAATCGATGGGTGATACTTTTGAAATTCAAAGTAAATCACCCGTTATTGTTTTTAGCGGACACCTAGAAGTATAGGCATGTCTTTACAAGACATTTTTATTGTTGGTCTCTATTTTTTAGGACTTCTTGGGTTAGGTTTCTCAAAAACTCGTGCTTCTAAAAGGCAAGACCATCAAGGCTATTTACTGGCAGGAAGAAAACTTAGCTTTCCAGGCTTTGTTGCTTCGCTCGTTGCTACTTGGTATGGTGGCGTTTTAGGAATAGGAGAAAATATTTATTTATATGGATTGCAGACGTGGATAATCTTTGGCATTCCATATTACTTTTTTGCATTATTGTTTGCTTTATTTTTCGCTGGTAGAATTAATGCTTCTAAAACAATTTCACTTCCTGATCACTTTTACAAACGCTATGGTAAAAGTGCGGGCGTATTAAGCGCTATCTATATCTTCATTCTCTCTAGTCCAGCTCCCTATATTTTAAGCCTTGGGTTTTTAATACAATATTTTTCGGGTCTTCCATACGAGATTTCATTATTAACGGTTTCTATTATTAGCGTGAGCTACCTTTGGAAGGGAGGCTTTACTGCCGTTGTCCGAACAGATTATTTGCAATTTTCATTGATGTTTTTAGGATTTGGACTTCTTTTATTTTATAGCTATTTACATTCAAATAAGCCTGAAATTGCGATTTCTAGTCTGCCTAATGAATTTTTTGATCCTACAGGTGGAGCATCTTTGCAATATATATTGGCATGGTTTTTCATTGCGCTATGGACATTTGTTGACCCAGGGTTCTACCAACGCTGCTCCGCAGCTGATTCAAAGAAAACAGCGCGAAAAGGAATTTTGGTCTCGATTCTATTTTGGATGATGTTTGATGGATTAACGTTTTTAACTGGAATGTATGCAAAGCTACTCATTACTGATGCTAAACCCGCATTGGCCTATATACAGCTTGCTGAATTGGTACTGCCAAGCATGGCAATGGGTTTATTCATTGTTGCAATACTATCAGTTATTATGTCTACTATTGATTCCTACACTTTTATAAGCGCTTCAACTTTTGGTAGGGACATACTGTGGAGGGTTCAGGTCAATTCAGACAAAAAAACATTTAATGAAAACCATGCAATACCCCTTGTTAAAAAAGGATTATTGGTGTCGGTTTTGATATCGTTAATGCTTGCACTCAGCATGCCTTCAGTAGTTGAGATATGGTATACTCTTGGATCGGTCATTGTGCCAGGTCTACTAGTCCCATTCATTTTTTCTTTTTTTAAAAAAGATCTCAATATATTTACCATGATGGTAAGTCCTGTTTTTGTGAGTATTTTATGGATAATAATAAAAAATATTTATGGTTATTATCCTTTTAACATCGAGCCATTTTACCCTGGTATCATTACCTCAATAATTTATGGAATTTTTCAATGGCTAAGGAAATAGAAAGAAAATTTTTAGTTGACCACACCAAGCTTCCTGTCTTAAAAAACAAAATAGATTATTTACAGGGCTATCTATCTGTTAACGATTCAGGGATAACTAGAATTAGAATTTTTAAGAAAACGGGTATCTTATGTATTAAATCTAAATCATCAGGCATCAGTCGAGATGAATTTGAATACGAGATCCCCTATGAAGATGCCACTAGATTGATAAAATTGTCTGAAGGTAGTATCATAAAAAAAACTAGAGCTAAGCTTGATTTTAAAGATAAAATATGGGAGATTGATGAATTCCATGATCGCAATAAAGGTCTTTGGATTGCAGAAGTAGAACTTCGCAATGAAAATGAATCCATTGAGGTTCCTCCTTGGGCTACTAAAGAGGTCACGCTTGATGAAAGATATTATAATTCCTTCCTTTGTTATAAACCTTACGATACGTGGAGCATATGAAACATCTCATAGCAATCATACTTACAACCTTTGTCCATACTCAACCAAGCTGGCTTACTATTCATGGTTCGCGTCAATTCTCGATCAGCGGAGTAGCAAGCTTTGAAAATGGTTTTCTTGTTGTCCACGATAATAAAAAAATGAAGCAACCTAGATTGAGCTATTTAGATAGGTCATTTAAACTCAGAAAATTGATATGGCCAGAGACAAATCTCCCTTATGATCTTGAAGCGCTCCACCTTATGCCTGGATTTGCCAACAAGTTTGTTGCCATGGAAAGCACTGGAAAGGCTTATATATTTTTAGTAGATCCATTTGATTTCAGAATTGAGATTCTCAGTACGATTACTCTCCCAGGCATATCAAATAAAATGAACTTAGAGGGTTTTGCAGTTTTTCAGTCAGCGCAAGGAACTGTTTTCATTTACGGTGACCGTGGATCAAATAAAAGAAAGTCGACTTTAATTACAGCTTTTTTCGATCCCCAAAACAATAAAATTGATACTATTGAAAAATTTGTTATTGATTTACCAATTCCAGAAAAATCAAAACGAAATATTGCCGATATAGCAATTGACAAAAATGGGGCCGTGTGGACTGTAGCAACGTCTGATCCTGGCAATAATGGACCGTTTAAGTCTGCAATCTATCAGATTGGTCACCTTAATAATGTTGGAACTTTTAACTACAACCATCCCGATCTTCTTAAACCACTCATTGTGATAGATGAACAGAAAATTGAGGCTATGATGTTTAAGGATAATGAGCTCGTACTTATGACAGATAATGAAAATAATGGTTCTTCGTATTTTAGCATCAAAGAAGCTTTCTAATGATAAACAAATTTTTTCTTTATCTGATAGTCGTTAGCCCCCTTTTTGGGCAAACTCTCATTAATCGATCTGAGAAAATAACTATCAAACGTAAGATGTACAATTTGAACTCCTATATAGATTTTGATTTTCGAACCACTAACGAGAGAGGGTTTTATTATCGACACAGTGATTTTGGCGTAAATATTCCTTTGACCAAAACATGGTTAACGTCTTTTCAATACAGAAATATTTATACGCAAAGCAAGGGTAGTTGGAAACTTGAAAAGAGGCCAAAAGCTTTGATTCAAAAAACAATCAATACTAGAACTCTTAAATGGTCTGTCCGTTCGTTGCAAGAATACCGTATTCGAGATAGTAAAGATGATGCCTTAAGAAATAGAGTGCGTGTTATGGCTAAATCAAACACTAATTGGAATGGATTAAAGCTTTTTACTGGGAATGAGTTTTTTTATGATATGGAAAAAAACGAATACAATAAAAACTGGCTTGTGGTTGGTTTTGATCTTTCAAAAGTTGGTTTTACTGCTCCAACAATTTACTACAAACACATATCTGAGTATGTTAATGGTAAGTGGATATATTCTTACACCATGGTATTTAAGGTTACAATATAAAAATGAAAATACTGATATCTCACTTACCAAAGAATAAATGGTGGGGCCATGGTACACCAATTTATAAAGACAACCCCGCAATGAAACAGGGCCTAGTTCCAAATCAAGAATTGGTTGAAATAGAAATGTATATTATGACGCAACTTTTCAATCGCCTACCTTTTGAAGTTGTTGAAGTGGATTTTCCACGATTTTTAGACAAACAAAATTTGGATCAAAGGCAACATGACTTTGTATTCGTAAGAGACCTTTTCATAAGCAACCAAAAAGGCAGCCTAATCATATCTAAGTTCAGTGAAAAGGCCAGACAGGTTGAAAGCGATATTATGGAGATAATGCTCAATTCCATGGGATACAAAACTGTCAGAATACCAGATAATATTCATGCTAATGCCGAGGGGGGTGAGTTTTATTATTGCGCTGGTCAAAAAATACTTTTTTCAGGATTATGCAGAAATAATATTAAAGGAGCTGAATGGGTAGCTCAAGAGTTCAATGCGAGTGAGCTCGTACTTCTTAAATCAGATGTCTTTCATATAGACACGCTCTTCACTCCTGTTATAAATAAAGATAATGAGCTGGGTGGAATAGTGGCATGCACAGAGTTAATGGATAAGGAGTCAAAAATTCAGCTTAAAAACTTTGCAAATCAACACGGAATAGAATTGGTAGAAGTTGGTCTTGAGGATTCTATAGGAACTGATAAAAAACTAGGCGAGTTTTCTGTGAATTGTTGTCCGCTTCCTGGGTACCTAATTGGCCCGACCCGATTTAGATCTGCAGAAGTAAGCCAATTGCTTTCAAGGCTTGGTGTAATGCATATTACAGTCCCTACTACACAATTTCGATTGAGCGGAGGCTCGGTACATTGTCTAACAAATGAGCTTTAAGATTTATTTATTTGAAAATAATCTTATATCTCCATAAAAATAAGATAAGTATTCCTGCAAAATTTGAATACCATATAAGAGGGTGTGACCAAGAAATTCCATCGATGAAAAATGAAGAAATAGGCCAGAATAATTGTATAGGAAAAAGATCTTTTGTGTGAAATGCAAAGTCTAAAACGATATGAAATGGCCAAGCAAACATTGGCCAAACCAATTCAGATTTTATAAAATAAGTTATTCCAATAACAGCAAAAGATATGACAAAACTATTAGTATAGTTGTCCATATACAGAACCCAACTAGGAATGGGTTCAAGCTGTTTTAGATTTTCTAGGGTTGGCCCGCCAGAATAATCAAGAGTACCAGAAATTATTTTGATACAAAAAAGCGTTACAAATGAAATATCAGGAAACACCCCATAAAATACTGCCAGCTTTCCACTACCTCGATACCCAAAAACACCTTTACTCCAAAGGGCATGACTAAGTGTGTCCAACTTTCTTAGCTATATTATTCTTGATCTGATGAATATTTACCTAAAGTCGCCAAGCCATTCAATTTAGCACGTTTTAGAAAAGCTTCTTGAGCCTTAAAGGTGTTCTCGCTCTTGCCTTGCCAGGCTTTTAATGCAGGCTGCTGCAAAGCGCGACCGTAGGAAAAGGACAGACTCCACGGTTTATTATCACCCAAGATTTGATTCATAACGTTTAGATGAGCGGTGGCATCCTCATCAGATTGACCACCAGACAAAAATGCTATGCCAGGTACGGCAGCAGGAACACTTCTCAAAAAACACTGTACAGTTGCGGAGGCTACTTCATCTACATCAGCCCTTTCTTTTGCTTCGTAACCAGATAAAACCATATTTGGCTTGAGAACCATCTCTTCGAATTCAACGCCTTGAGTATACAACTCATTGAATACTGTTCTCAAGACCTCTTCGGTAACTACAAAACTGTCTTCAATGTCGTGCTCACCATCCATTAAAATTTCAGGCTCAACAATAGGTACAATGTCATTGGATTGACACAACGCAGCATATCTTGCGAGCGCATGGGCGTTCGTTTGAATGCAATAATCACTAGGGTTGGAGCTCGAAATATTTATTACAGCTCTCCACTTTGCAAATCGCGCTCCAAGTTCTCTATATTCTTTTAATCTATCGTCAAGCCCATCAAGCCCTGAGGTAACTTTTTCATCTTCTGTGCCTGCCAAAGGATGCGCTCCAGCGTCTACTTTAATTCCAGGAATAATACCCAGCGAAGCTAAATATTCAGGATAGAGAATATTGTCTTTAATCGTAGACTGTCTTAGCGTTTCATCATACATGATCACACCGCTAATGTAGTTTTCAAGACCCTCAGAAGAAAAAAGCAAGTCACGATAAGCATTTCGAGTCTGTATAGTGCTTTCGGTGTTAATCTGGTCAAACCTTTTGCCAATGGTTCCAGTGCTTTCATCAGCAGCAAGTATACCCTTACCAGGTGCAACCATTGCCTCTGCAACTTCGTTTAAATTATTTAAATTTAGGCTCATAATTTTTTTCCTATTTTATTATTATTTTTGTCCGATGTTTGACAATATAGCTTGAAACCATTCTTCATTAATATCAAATGGTTTGCCACCTTTGATTCTTTTAAAATCAATCAAACTCATTTGATTGTTCTTTTCATCATCTAAGCCAACAACACCACTATTTCCACTGAGCGCCATTTCACAAGCATGCCTACACGATGATTTAATTAGTTTTAAGTCTTTAGCATTTGGAGCTGCACTCCTAGCAAAATATCCACTTTTTTGAACTAAGGTTTTTTCAGCTTTAAGTTTTTTAGTAAATTGCTTTGCAAACCACTGGCCAGGGTTCAATGTATCTAGGGCAATATGACCAAAAGCATCTCGCTCAATTGAAGCGCCTGATAATTCTAACTCCCTGACAATTGCTTCAGTGCCCGCACCCTCGCTCAAGAAAATATTTACTGAGTCTTTTTCATTCATTTTTTCAAGTAAACGCTCACACTCTTGGTTGAAGTCAAAGTCCATCTCGGGAATATAAACTGCATCAACGTCCCAACGCGACTGGTCAATTAAAATTTCCGGTAAAAACTCTTTATTATTAAGTCTGTCACGGTATTCTTTTGCCGTGAATGCGGTAAGCCACCCACAATTTCGTCCCATAATTTCATGCACGATGAGCTGACGAGAACTAGTTGTATTTTCATTTGATACATTCTCAAAAAAGACAGCGCCCTGTTCAGCAGCAGTAAATGCTCCAAGCGTCTGTTTTATGGGAAACACATCATTGTCAACCGTTTTTGGCAAACCAACAACAGTAAGATTATAACCATTTTCTTTTAAAAAGAAGGAAAGCTGTGCTGCCATCGTATTGGTATCATCTCCGCCAATAGTATGTAAAATGTTGATATTGTCATTCATTAATTGCTTGGCAGCAATTTCAAGTGGGTTTTCACCTTCTTTAATATACCCTTTTTCAATGCAATTTTTAGAGTTGGTTAGTTTTACTCTACTGTTTCCAATCGGACTTCCGCCGAATGTATCCATGATACTAGTTTTGCTTTTAACTGAATCTGGGAAAGAAATTTTTTGCCCCATTAACAATCCTTTGTAGCCATTTAAATATCCCACAAGCTCTGCTTTTGGAGCTAAAGAATTGTAATTTTCTATTAAACCGCCAATGGAAGCAGAAAGACAGGGTGCTATGCCCCCCGCTGTTAGAAATGCAATCTTCATAAATCAAACGTTAATTCTAAATCAATTAAACTTTCGCAAAATATTGACTAAATCTACAATACGATTTGAATATCCCCATTCATTATCATACAATTTACTGTTTTCACTAAGTTGCCTTCGATGACCTTTGTGAATGGTGCATCAAAAATTGATGAGTGTGGGTTTCCGATGATATCTGATGATACTACAGGCAAAGTTGAATATTCTAAAACATCTTTCATGTATTCACTCTTTGAAGCAATTTTAGCGCATTCATTGATGTCATCAACTGTAACTTTTTTGTTCAAACGGAAGACGCTATCAACCACAGAACCATCAGGTACGGGTACTCGCATTGCAATACCATCAAGCTTACCGTTCAGCTCTGGTAAAACTTTTCCAACCGCTCTGGCTGCGCCAGTGGTTGTTGGAATGATGTTTTCCGCTGCAGCTCGACTTCTTCTCCAATCAGAGTGGGGCACATCTGCCAAGCGCTGATCATTTGTGTAGGCATGAATTGTATTAATTACCCCATACTCTATTCCAAAACTGTCGTTTAGTATTTTTGCCATTGGGGCTAAACAATTTGTAGTGCAGCTAGCGTTTGAGATGATTTTGTGATTATCATTTAAACCCTTGTCGTTTACACCAATCACAAGAGTGTAATCAATTTCGTCTTTTGATGGTACAGTAAGAATCACTTTCTTTGCTCCAGCGCTCAGATGGTCTTTCAGCTGTTCTTTCGTTCTAAAAATACCAGTAGATTCAATAACCGCATCTATATTTAAATCTTTCCAAGGGAGTTTGATTGGCTCTCTATCAGCCAACATCTTTACTTTGTTATGGGAGGTTGTTAAAATATCACCATTAATTTCAACTGCATCTTTAAATGGTCCCATAACAGTGTCGTATTTTAAAAGATATGCCATTGCTTCATTATCAGCAATATCATTAATTGCTACAACATCAACATTTTCATTTGAATTCAATATTCTAAATACGGAACGACCTATTCGACCAAAACCATTAATTGCAACTCTCATCTTAAGCCCTTTCAAGTTGTGAATATGATTCAGCTAATTCCAAGATTCGCGATGCAAATCCCCATCCATTATCAAACCATGCCACTGTTTTGAGAAGCTTTTCTGAGGCAATCATTGTAGCTTTGCTATCAAATAGCATTGTTTCACCCCCACCAATAGCATCGCTTGAAACAATTGGATCTTCTGTATAGCGCACTAGCCCAGTTAAGTTTTCTCTGCTTGCTTTTTGAAAACTCATATTTACTTCTTCAATGGTTGGCATTATTGCCATTTCAGTTGTCAAATCAATGCACGAACCATTTGCGACAGGGACATTCATAGCTATACCGGTTATTTTTTGTTCAAACTTTGGCATTAGCTGCGCGACATAATCAGGTGCCCAGGTTTCATTTGGAATAATATTTTCAACAGCAGATCTACTACGTCTAAGGTCTGAGCGCACCGCATCCGCTAAAGGTTGATCAGAGGTATAGGCATGAACAGTCGTCATCATCGCACGTTCAATTCCAAAGTTATCATCCAATACTTTCATCATCAAGGCAAGGACTTGAGTAGTCGAAGAAGTTGTTGAAATGATTTTGTCTTCGGTTTTGATTTCGTCATCGTTGATTCCCTGAATTATAATTCTATCTATTTCATTGGTAGGTGGCTTTGAGACGAGAACGCGCTTAGCTCCGGAGTCAATATGCTTTTGAAGCTCCTCTCTGGTTCGATATACTCCAGTAGAGTCAATAACTACATCTATATCAAAAGCATCCCATGGTATACTTCCAGGTGCGGCTCCAGGTAAAAGCCTAGTCGATTTTTGTCCATAAATAAGATCCTTTCCATTAAGAGATATATCATCATTCATGGTGCCATGAATTGAATCGCGCATGAGCAAATAATGCATAGCTTCAACATCACCCAAGTCGCTAATTGCTACAAACTCAAAGCGTGGATCGTTGTAACCAATTCTAAAAATATTTCTGCCTATTCTTCCAAAACCAAATAGACCAATTCTTATTTTCTTAATCTTTTTTTCTTCTAATTCAAAGATTGCACTTTCATCATTTGGATTTACACCATCCCTCGCGTTTGAATGAATAAGAGTGTATCCACACGCCTTGGACATCACTTCTAATGTTTTGGCTTTAACGTTTTGCCCCCCATTTTTTCGGTTATTACCAATTGTAGCTCTGGTTATTCCAGTTTGCTTTTCCCATTCGTAATCGGTCCAAGGTTTTTTGCTGAGCAAAAAAATGAAAGTTTCTGATCGATTCATAAATTATAGTCTTGTGTTAATTATTTAATAGACAAATATAATTGTATTATACTATATTATACTATTATAATATAAATATTTAGTTTAATTAAGCTTACTAGAACCATTTTAAATTCAATTATTTAATGGGTAGGTATTAGATTAAAAAATCTCTCATTCTCTCTCCTAACCTGAATGAATTACCTACCCATCTTTTCCTAATTGTACTTACGCTGCTTTTTGAAAACGGTATCGTACTCTAATTTTTTTCGGTATATCAATCCAGTTTTTACATCAAAAATGTCGCATTCTTTGTATGGCTTGGAATAAATATGAAACGTAATAGAATTTTCATTATAAATATTTTCAACTGAATGAATATCTGCTGGACCATCAAGATAACCGACCTCTCCCTTTATAGAATCAATCTTTTGAAGGTCTAAAGGGCTAGTAGAAATCAAATTATAATTTGTAAAAAGCAAAGATCCTTTTTCCACACGCATAAAACATTTTTCACCTTCATGGCCATGAATGGGAGCCTTGTGTCCTGGCTTCCAGCACATTATTAAAATCTCAAAATCCACATCCTTGTAGATTAAGTGTCGAGTGTATTTGTCATTATCATACTTTATATAGTCTGCTATCTCAGTTTCTTTTAAGTATGAATTATTAAGTAACTCATACACTTTATCATTTGGAAAGTTTTCTTTGGATAATTGCTTGATACTTTTAATCAAATTATGCATGCTAATAATTCCACCTCATAGAATCAGGTTCAGTAATTTGCAACATACCCTTTTCTTTGACTAAATCCTCAAGCTCATTCAACTCAGAAGGTAAAAAATCTGTGAAATTCTCATTTCCTTCATCTGTTATTACAATAGTATCTTCGTAGCGAAGATATAAATTTTCATCGGGGATCCACATCTGAGGATCAACCGCAAACACATGTCCGACTTTTAGTACGTCTTTTTTGTATGTTCCATTGTCATGAACTGCAAGTCCAACTGGATGAGATAAAACTCCACCACCAGTTTTGATCATTTTTTCAGCTGCTTTTCGATAAATATTTTTAGAAAATTTGTATTTCCGCATTATTGGCTCCATCATTTCAGCAGCTTCATCTATGACTTGCTCAGGTGTAATTCCTGGTCTTAAAATATCTAATATTACATTTCTGTATTCTAGTATTATTTGAAGTAATTCTCTTTGCGAGGAGCTATATGTTCCAGTTACGGGCCACATTCTTGCAATGTCGCTAACATAATACCTAAAGTCAGGAGCATAATCCATTAGAACTAAATCACCAGCTTTGAGTTTGCTACTATTTCGAAAATAATGACCGTTGCTAATATTTTCAATTCCTGAGGCTGTAATGGAGCGGTATGCCTCCAATTTCGAACCGTTAATCAAAAATATATATCGTGCAACTCCATCAAGCTGATATTCCCAAACTCCTTCCTCAGTACTACGAATCGCTTCCATCATTGCCAACCCGGCTAACTGAGACGCCCTTCGAATAAGTGCGATTTCTTTGGGGCTTTTAACGCTCCTTAAACCATCGATGATAGGTGTTAAATCTTTAATTTCTAATCGAGGAAATCGATTTCTAAGCAGTTCAACTAGCCTGCTTTCCCTACTGGTTCTGCCATCCCAATAATCTTTAGCAATGGAAGCGTTAGCCTTGTTAAGCTCATATCGACTTTGACCTTGACCCTCTGCCGGAGAAAACATGGTATAAATAATGTCATTTCTGTTAATGTTTGGCGGAAAGTTTGTTTTCATATCTTCCGTTGATCTAACTTGATCAACTCCTACAAGCTTCATTACTAAAGGTCCGTTACTAGCATTTAAAATCTTACCTTCAATTTTCTCAAGTTTTTTGTCTGGTGGTGGTAAATAGAGGGTAGTTTTTTTGGTGCGTCCATCCAAAAGAAGATAGGAGTGTGGGGTTTCAATTCCAGTTAGATAATAAAAGGCGTTGGTTTGTCTAGGATAAATAAAACCATTTGGCTGAGCAAATCCTTGAACTATCGCAACTCCTTTTTCGCCAATTTCATCATAAACACGTTGCCATCTCTGATTAAAGTCATCTGCTGTGAAGTCTTTTTGATAATTATTTTGACCATATGACTGAGCGGCAATTAGAATACAAATAATTAAACTAGTGAGTGTAAAACTTTTTTTATTCAATATAATCTTTAATTTTAACGCAACAAAATACTGTCAAATTAATAGCATATCAATAATCGACTTGAAAAAAACAAATTCAGTCTTGATTTATAGAACAGTTTTCAATTATGCTTTATTACACTTTTTGATAGTGTTTCAATTCAAATCAGGGAGAGAAAGATGAGCACCTTAGATGCATCTATAAAGTCTAATCAATTTCAATTTTATGGACTAGTAACATTAAGATTCTTAATTGGATGGCATTTCCTCTACGAGGGTATTTCAAAATTGCTCAATCCATATTGGTCATCAGCAGCTTACCTGTTAGATTCAAAGTGGATTTTTTCAGGGGTAGCTAAAACAATTGTTTCAAATCCAAATTTACTTACAATATCAGATTATGTAAACATGTGGGGTCTTACTCTTGTGGGTATCTCTTTAATGTTTGGTATCTTCAGTCGATATGGTTCTCTTTTAGGGATGGGGTTCATTTTACTATACTATCTTTTTGCTCCACCTTTGGTTGGTTTAGAATATGGAAAACCAAACGAAGGGAGCTATATCATTGTGAACAAAAATTTAATAGAAGCTTGCGCTCTGTGGATTCTTTATAGCTTTCCAACTAGTCAACATGTGGGGTTGGATCGTTTTCTGCAAGCAAATGATAACAGTTAAAGGAGCTTTAGAATGGCTAAAAAAAATAAAAAAAATTCAACCAACTTGGATAGAAGAGAACTCATAAAAGGTTTAGCCGGTGTTCCGGTTGCTGGTTTTTTTCTTGTGAATCTTTGGCAAAAAGTTCGTAGAGATAGAATAAAAAAGTCTAACCTGCTTTCAAACCTAGTAAAAGATAAAAAGGCTCCCGCAGCAGTTAAATCCATATCAAACTCTCGACATTTAAATATTGGAATAATAGGATATGGTGGACGAGGAGGTCATTTGGTTCGCGGCGCAGGGTTTGCAACAACCGGTTGGACAAACAAAGCGTCGGAGAATGCTAGAAAGAATAAACTTGACAAACAGTTTGAAACTTTCATGACGCAGGAAGATTTGAATTGCTCTCTTTTAGGGGTTTCGGATCTATTTGAGCTTAGAGCTGATCAAGGAATTGATGCATCACAAAATGAAACACGCCCTGGTGGAAAACCAAAAACGGTTGCGACAAAATACCGACGCTATCAGGATATGTTAGCAAATGATGATATTGATGCTGTAATTATTGCTACCCCTGATCACTGGCACGCACAAATTATTATTGATGCCGCAAAGGCTGGAAAGCATGTTTATTGCGAAAAAGGACTTACAAGAACGTTTGATGAAGTTGTAGCGGTCCACGATGCAGTTAAAGAAACCGGAATAACTTTTCAGTTGGGACATCAAAATCGACAAGTTGAAGCAAATGAAAAGGCCAAGCAAATTTACAGGCAAGGCCTTTTGGGTCCAGTGAACCTTGTTGAAATAGCTACAAACAGAAATTCACCTTGGGGAGCATGGGTTTGGAATATTCACCCAAAAGGAAATGCAAAAACAATCGATTGGGAAACCTTTCAAAAACCCTCCCCAAATAAAATACCTTTTGGTGAGGAGGCTTTAAAACGATTCTTTAGGTGGCGTTGTTGGTATGATTATGGAACGGGTCTATCTGGAGACCTGCTCTCTCACGATTTTGATGCTATTAACCAAATAATGGATATTGGTATTCCCAAATATGCCTCATCTACAGGAGGTGTTTATTTTTATAAAGATGGTCGTGATGTGCCTGATGTTTGGAACGCAACTTTTGAATATCCAGATCATAAAGACGGGGGATTAACACTTCTTTATAGCGCAACCCTATCAAGCACAAACCCTCGCGGCAATCGAATAATGGGTCATGATGCTACAATGCAAATGGGTGGGCAAAGCGGTGGAGGCTCCATACATGGATTTGCTGTTACAGCGGATGAGCTTTCTACACAATATAAAGAAAGATTAGAAAATGGAGTTATCAATCCAAGCTATCCAATTTTGACATATTCACCAGGATCAAAGGATATCGATGGAGTTACATCTGCAACTTCAAAATATTTTGCCAACAAAGGTCTTCTGTACACTTATAGAGAAGGCAAAAGAGTTGATCCTACGCATTTACATGTAAAAGATTGGCTTGATTCAATTAGGGACGGTTCACAACCAAGGTGCAATATTGATGTTGCATATCATGAAGGAGTTGCATGCGCAATGGCTACAGAATCATACCTGACTGGAAGACGGGTTGAATATGATGCTAAGAACCGAAGATTGATCTAGAGCTAAGGCCTTACACTTATCATGAACAACAAAGTTCGTTTTTCTATTATGATGTTTCTACAGTATGCAATCTGGGGAGCCTGGACTACTGCCTTAGGGGCACATTTAGAGAAAATCGGTTTTACGGGAACTGAAATTGCAGGTATATATGGGTGTATGTGGCTCGCCTGCATTTTTGCACCTTTCATTGGTGGTCAAGTCGCAGATCGTCTCATGCAATCTCAGCAATTTCTTGGAATTGCCCACCTAATTGGCTCCTTTCTTCTTTATCAAACTTCCATTCAAACTGAATTTGCCCCGATGTGGTGGTTTATGATGGCTCATTGTCTTTTGTATGCTCCTACGTTGGTTCTAACAAATTCAATTTGTTTTCGTCATTTAGGTAATGCTGATGAAGAGTTTGGTAAAATAAGAGTTTGGGGTGCGATTGGTTGGATTGCAATTGGATGGATTGTTACATTTATAAGAAGTAATTGGCAGACTGAGAATCTAGCTGGTATAAGTGATCTGCTTGCAATTGCAGCTGTAGTCTCTGCTATGATGGGGTTCTATAGTTTCTCATTGCCAAAAACCGAACCTGTAAAAAATCCTCAAGATCCATTTGCCTTTATCAAGGCTTTCGGTATGCTAAAAGATAGAAATTTTTTAATTTTTATGCTTGTTGCATTTGTAGTTACTACAGAAATGCAATTCTATTACATACCTACTGGACCCTTTCTACTAGATATGGGAGCAACCGAAGCTTGGTTAACTGCTACAAAAACTGTAGCTCAAATTTCGGAGGTCCTTGTCCTAACCTTCTTATTGCACGTAGCCATTAAGAAAATTGGTATGCGTTGGACAATGTTCATTGGCATTATGGCATGGCCCCTTCGTTATCTTCTTTTTACGATTCCCAGTTTGCCAATAATTGTTGCAGCTCTTTCTCTTCATGGTTTTGGTTACGCTTTTTTTATGGTTACGGGAAACATTTATACAAATAAAAAGGCTTCAGATGATATGCGCGCTTCTGCGCAAGCATTATTTATTTTTGCTACATGGGGCATGGGCAATTATCTAGGAACTTTGTTTACAGGTTACATTTGGGATACATTTAAGACACCTTCTGGTGAGACAATTTGGTGGCAGTTTTTTCTTGTTCCTGCAGGTTTATGTATCATCATGGGATTAATATTTTTAGTTTTTTTCAGAGATGATCCAAAGGTAACGGAAGAGGATCTTAAAGGAGTATAAATAGCATGAGTTCGAAGCATTTAGGTATTGGTTTTGTAGGCGGTGGTTTCATCACTCGTTTTCATATCCAATCTTTAATTTCTGTAAGAAATGTTGATGTTGTAGGTGTGATGTCAAAAACAAAACAATCCGCAGAAGAATCCGCTTCTCTTGCGCGATCTATTGGGGTTGGTTCCAATGCAAGGGCCTACGATTCAATTACTGAAATGATAGCAGATCCTGAAATAGAAGCGCTTTGGATTTGCTCTCCTAATTTTGCTAGGATAGAGGCATTTGATGAAATTGCGAATGCAATTTCATCTGGAAAAGGAGAGCTGATTGGAGTTGCCTGCGAAAAGCCACTAGGAAGAAATTTTCATGAAGCTAAAAAAGTTCTAGAGCTTACTCAGAGCGTAGATCTATTAGATGGTTATTTAGAAAATCAGGTATTTTCACCATCAATAACTCGAGGTAAAGAAATCGTTTGGACTAGAGGTGCGGCCACAACTGGCAGGCCTTATCTTGCTAGAGCCGCTGAAGAGCATAGCGGTCCACATATGCCATGGTTTTGGGAAGGTACACTTCAAGGTGGTGGCGTTTTAAATGATATGATGTGTCATTCTGTTGAGGAAGCTAGATTTATGTTAACCGAACCTGGCAAGCCACGTGAATCGCTTACTCCAATAAGTATTAATGCTCACATGGACTGTTTAAAATGGCAACGTCCAGAATATGCTAAAATTCTATCTGATAACAGCAACGGAAGAACTGACTACTTACAAAAACCTTCAGAAGATTTTGCTCGCTCTTTAATAGAATATTTGGACGAAGATGGAAATAAATTAATTGTTGAGACAACTACATCATGGTGCTTTGTTGGTGAGGGTCTCAGATTAAGCATGGAGTTGTTTGGACCTGAATACTCAATGTTTGTGAATACACTCGATCCAGATCTTAAAGTATTTTTTAGTAGAAAAGTATCTGGAACCGAAGGTGAAGATCTTGTTGAAAAACAAAATGCTGAATCTGGTGGAATGCCAGTAGTGAGCAATGAAGCAGAGGTTTATGGATATACAGCTGAAAACAGACATATGGTTGAATCTTTTCTAGAAAGGAAAAGACCAATAGAAAATTTTGATGATGGACTCGATGTGACTCGGCTTTTGATGGCTGCATATATGAGCGCTGAACAATCAAAAACAATCGAACTGCCAAATGCTGAAATAGAAAATTTTATACCCGCCGTTGCAAAGGGAGAATGGAATCCAAAAAAATGATCAAGAGAACATTTCAAATTCAACTTGTCTGTATATTGCTTTTTAGCTGCAACTCAAAGTCAAATTCCGAATGGACCTATCTTTTTGATGGAAAAAAGGTTTCAGGATTAAGGGGATACCGACAAGACGCATTCCCAGATTCATGGGAAATAGTTAGTGGCGCTATGAAAACTAAACCCAAATACGGTGTAGATCTTATAAGTGAAGAAATTTATAAAAATTTTGAATTGGAACTTGAATGGAAGGTTGCAAAAGGTGGCAACAGTGGTATCTTTTATTACGCTACAGAAGAAGGGGACTTCATTTGGCAAACCGCTCCAGAAATGCAGGTTCTTGATAATGAAGTGCATGTAGACGGAAAAGATAACATGACATCTGCAGGAGCTCTTTATGCCATGATTGCGCCTTCAAAAAATGTTGTAAAACCCGCTGGTAAATTTAATAAGGTTCGCATAAAAGTATTGAACGGTAAAGTAGAACATTGGCTAAATGGTGTCAAGATTGTTGAATATATTTACCAAAGCAACGCAATGTGGCAACTAGTTGATAAGAGCAAATTTAAATCGATGCCTTTATTTGCTAAGGCCTCTCAGGGTCGTATTGGATTGCAAGGAGATCATGGTGAGGTTTGGTATAAAAATATCCGCATTAAGAGATTATAATTGAAGCGAAGAGATTTTATAAAAGATGCTTCACTTTTAGCTTGTGGAATTTCATTACCATTTGCAAGCACATCAATATTTTCAAGCTGCACAAGAAAAAATTCATTTGATATTTCATTAGCAGAGTGGTCTCTGCATCGTGCGCTATTTTCGAATGAAATTGACCACTTAGATTTCATTTCACTCGCTCGAACCGAATTTGAAATTAATGCAGTTGAATATGTTAACACTTTCTTTTTTAACAAAGCTAAGGATCAAAAGTATTTAAATGAAATGAAGGCTATATCAACAGACAACGGCGTGAAAAACCTTTTAATTATGTGTGACAACGAAGGTGATCTTGGAGACCCTCAAAAAAAAATTAGAAATCAAGCTGTTGAAAATCATTTCAAGTGGGCAGATGCGGCTAAGTATTTAGGGTGCCATTCAATTCGAGTTAATGCAAGAAGCGATAAAAATCTATCTAGTGAAGAGCAGTTAAATCTAGCAGCCGATGGTCTTATCAAGCTAGCTGACTATTGTAGTCAATTAAAAATAAATACCATTGTTGAAAATCATGGAGGTCTCTCATCAAACGGTAAATGGTTATCTGATTTAATAAAAAAAGTTGACCATCCCAACGTTGGTACCCTTCCAGACTTTGGAAATTTTTTATTTGAGAAAGATAATTGGTATGATCGCTACTTAGGCGTTGAACAGCTTATGCCTCACGCTAAAGCGGTAAGTGCAAAAAGTCATGAATTCAACTCTAAGGGTGAGGAAGTAAGAACCGATTACAAAAAGATGATGCAAATTGTATTAGAATCAGGATACAATGGATATGTTGGTATTGAGTATGAGGGCGATAAGCATTCTGAATTTGAGGGCATTCGTTTAACTCGAGATCTACTAAGATCAATACGCAATACTTAATTTACCCTTCTCATCATCGATCGAGCTTTTCTAATCAGCAATAACTCATACCCTTGACTGTCCTTAGCAAGCGTTGCTAAATATCTTCTATATTTGGCTGAGTTGGATGGATTGTTTATATAATCGATAAGAATGTCTTGCAATTTTTCATCTACATTATAAGGTTTTCCAACGCCTAGGTTTTGTGGCCACGTCTTACTGATTTCTATTGATTTTCTAGCACCATCAAGTTTACTGTTTCTTATTTGTTCAATGGCTTTAGATAAATGAGCCCACTCAAATAATTGCCGACTCTCCATGCTCATTTCAGATGGCAAGACTTTAGACTGACTGAGGATATCAATACATTGATTAATTTTTCCATTATATAAAAGCGACTTCGAATGCAAAACGTGGACATTGAAATTATCTGGGAATTGCTCATACGCTTCTGATGTAATAGTTTCAGCAGTTTTCCAGCTACCTTTTCTTTGAAAGTATTGAGCTACAAACATTTTTGCAATCCAGGAATCTTTTGCTAAGTCCAATGACTGTCTCAAGTCTTTTTCAACATCATTTTTAACTCCATATACCTCCCCAAGAGTCGCGCGTGATAAATAAAATGGCATTGAATTGGGCTTGCTTTCAAGACCGCTCATAAGACTCCAGGCTTCTTCATTTCTATCTTTTGCCCATAAATTAAGTGCAAGCAAGTAAGAAAACTTCCAATGCGTGTTTTCTTTTACTGCCCAATTGAGAGCAGAAATAGTTTCTCTGCGATATGGGAAGCAATAGTCAATAGACACACTTTCAACGGGCTTTAATAACTCAGGATTTTTTGATATAAAGGCATACCAAATTCTTGAAATTGGATCTAACCTATCGTTTTCAATTAATTTTTCAAAAAGCTTATAGGTATCTTTGCTAAGACCTCTATTGTAATAACTGATAGCATTTTCAAGATGCACCTGGTTTGCATATTCGTTTTGGACTAGAGAAAAATACGTATTCCAGTCTTTTTTTGATTGACTAAGTGTGGCTTTTTCTAAGTTAGCAAAATGATGTAGCGGGTCATGGTCAAGCAAAATTGATAGCTCTTTACGTGCTTTGCTATCATTGCCCATCAATCTATGAGAAATAGCCATAACTTCTCTAGCTTTAAAGTTTTTCTGGTTAAAGTTGATTGATTTTTGAGCATATTTAATAGCAAGATCAAGATTTTTTTCACGAAGAAAAATTTCAGACATCTCAAGGAATGCGGCAGAACGGTATTTCATAGACCTTGCTGCCCATCCAAATGACTCTTT
>CEVN01143805.1_pt1 | contig 22742 bp, 26 predicted proteins | sample 427041 | NCBI WGS metagenome assembly CEVN01 (sample SAMEA2623463, study PRJEB7988) | marine metagenome | biome: marine biome (ENVO:00000447); feature: surface water layer (ENVO:00002042); material: "saline water (ENVO:00002010), including plankton (ENVO:xxxxxxxx)" | depth 5 m
ATTTATTAACATAATAGTCCTCCTTTAAAGCAACTTGTTAATGTTTTAGTTGACCTCACCTGAGCGCCAACAATTAATAATTTAATGATTCATTTTCAAAAATCAAGAACTTTTTCTCTATAATGTAACTTAAACTACTCTTTTTATTGATTTATTTTTATATAATGAGTAGTATAAGTTACATTATGAGTAGAGATCATAAAAATCTAGCAATAATGCTTACTACTAAACGTAAAGAAGCAGAGTTAACTCAAGCAAATTTAGCTGAGGCAGTCCAAGTATCTAGAAAAAGTATCAACGCAATAGAAAATGGGGTATATATCCCCTCTACAGTATTGGCGTTAAAGATAGCTACCGTGTTAAATTGTACAGTTGAAGAAATATTTAAATTGCATGATGGAACTTTTCCATTATTGATGAGGTCAAATAAGTATGAATAAAAAAATACAATCAATAATTTTAATATCGATTTTAACTTTAGGTGGATGCGCCACTGGAGGCTTTTCTCCTGATGTTGTTTCAAGAGATGCGGCAGGTAAAAGCCAATATGTCCAATCCGGAACAATTGTTTCTGTAAAAAGAGTGACAATTGAAGGCGATAGAGATAGCGGTAATATTTTTGGTTCAATTCTTGGAGCAATAATAGGATCAAATATTGGTGGAGATGAGGATCAAACAACTCAAGAGATAGGAGCAGTTGTCGGTACAGCTGTTGGTTCGACTGTTGGTCAAGAAGTAAGTGAAAAAATAACCAGAAGAGAAGGTTTAGAAATAATCGTAAAACTTACCTCAAATGAAAGGGAAATTTCGGTTGTACAGGAAGTGTCAGAGGATCCAGACTATGCTTTTAAAGTTGGTGACGAAGTGAGAGTTGTAAGATCATCTGGAAAGAGCAGAGTAGTACCTTATAATTAAATGATTGAATTCAATAAATCTTTGGAATAAAGCTCTAGATATTCTCTCCAGAAGAGAACACTCTTCATATGAACTTAAAACCAAACTAAAAAAGTTTGAAACTGATGAAAAAGATTTAAATCAGCTCATCCAAAAATTAAAAGCATCAAATTTTGTAGATGATAGAAGATTTGCAACAGCATTTATTAAATCAAAATCTCAATCAGGTTATGGCCCTTCCTATATATCTCAATATCTATTAAAAAAGGGAATTTCATCTGATCTCTATGATATAAATTCGCTAAATATTGATTGGGAATATATATGTAGAGAACAATTTGAAAAGAAAAGGCGCGGTAAAGGCATAAATTTTAAAGAAAAAGAGAAGATTTTAAGATTTTTAGCCTATAGGGGTTTTAGTTATGAAATAATAAAAAACGCTCTAAAAGATTACGACTAATGGCTTTAGCTAATAAATATAGACCAAATTCATTTTCCCAAGTAATAGGGCAAGATAATAGCGTCATTGCTTTAAGAAATATCATAAAAAACCAATCATTTCATAATGGGTATATTTTTTCTGGAACACGAGGCGTTGGTAAAACAACATTAGGGAGACTATTTGCAAAAGCATTAAATTGTACAAATTATGATTCTGAAAAAGGTGAAACTTGTAATGTTTGTAATAATTGTCTGGCGATACAAAAAAATTCCCACCTAGATCTAATTGAAATTGATGCTGCTTCACGAACAGGAGTTGATGATATGAGGGAGCTATTGGATTCAGTTCAATATAGACCATCACAGGGAAAATATAAGGTTTATTTAATTGATGAAGTTCATATGCTCTCAACACAAAGTTTTAATGCGATGCTTAAAACTTTAGAGGAACCACCAGGCCATGTAATATTTATTTTAGCGACAACAGAAGCTAATAAGATTCCAAAAACTATTGTTTCTCGCTGCCTTCAATTTAATCTAAAACTAGTTTCTGACGAATTAATATCCGAAAACTTAAAAAGAGTTTTTGAAAATGAAGAAGTAACGACAGATGATAAATCAGTAGATTTATTAGTTGAATTATCTAAAGGTTCAGTTAGAGATTCACTTACTCTTGCAGATCAAGCAATCTCACATTGCGATGGAAACCTAAGTGAGCCAGAGATATCAAAACTGCATGGAGTTTTAGATATATCTTCAACAACAAAGCTCTTTGAAGCAATTTTTAACAATTCAGTTGATGAAGTTGTTCAAGAAATTAAAAGATATAAATCATTAGATGTAAATTACGACATACTTTTTGATAGAGCACTAAGTTTTTTACATGAGAGCATGATTAGGAATATTTCATTAGGAGAAGATTCTGATAAAGATCTGCATTTGTATTACCAGTTTTTCAACAATGGCCTAATAGATGCCAAACAAACTGGAAATAAAAGAGACTGTTTTGATATTGCTGTTCTTAGATGTCTTACATTTAAAGACAGACCTAATAGTAGTTTAAAAAAAAAGCCAAAAATAATTCAGGAAAAAGAACCTAAGGAATCTTTTGAAAAAAAAGAATCTAATAAAACTGAAATTCAAGAGAAAGTCTTTGAACCCTCAGAAGAAGTAAGTAATAAAAATGATGAAATTAAACTAACACCTAATAATTGGCTTAAATTTTTTGAGCAACTTGATTTAACAGGACCATCAAGAGCATTCTTTTCAAACCTTCAGCTACAAAAAGTACAAAATAAAACACTCTATTTTGGTGGGTCAAATCTATTTACTGAAAGAATTAAAGAAGATGATAGTAACAATTTAATAGAATCCTTAAAAAAATTAGGCTATGAGGGATATATGATAGAAATAGAATCATCTAGTGAAGTTACAAATACACCATCTCAGGATTGGATAAAAAAAAGAAAAAAAGATATCCAAAATTTTAGGGAAGAGATTGTTGGAAGCCAACTACTGACAAATTTAAAAGAATATTTTGGTGAAAATGTAACAGAAGATAAAATTATTATTACTGATCATGAAGAATGAAAATAGCTTGCTTGCTCAATTAATAGAATCATTTAAGATTCTTCCCGGTATTGGAGAAAAATCGGCCCAGAGGATGGCATTCTATCTATTAGAAAAAAATAGAGAGGGCGGAGCCAAGCTTGCAAAATTAATTTCAAGCTCTATGGAGCAAATAAGAAATTGTGTCTCATGCAGAACTCTTACTGAAGAAAAGCTATGTGATATTTGTTCCAGTGAAAAAAGAGAGAAAAGTTTGTTGTGTGTAGTTGAGAACCCTACAGATATTATCGCAATAGAAAGCTCTGGAAGTTTTAAAGGAAAATACTTTGTTTTAATGGGCAGGCTATCACCAATTGATGGTATAACTCCAGAAGATCTAGGAATTCCAATGCTTATTGATCGTATTGGAGAATCAGAAGTAAAAGAGATAATCATTGCTACAAGTCCGACTGTAGAGGGTGATGCAACTTCATTTTACATTAGAGATCAAATTAAAGATGCAAGTATAATAGTCTCAAGAATTGCTTATGGTGTTCCAATGGGGGGTGAGCTGGAATATGTTGATAACACGACTTTAAGCAGGGCAATACAAGGAAGAAGGAAGTTGGATTAATGACTATAAAATCAGATAAATGGATAATAGAGCAGTCAGAAAAAAATAATTTGATAAAACCATTTGAACCATCTCAAGTTAGAGAGTGTGATGGTGAGAAAATTGTCTCATATGGTGTATCAAGCTATGGGTACGATGTAAGATGCGCCAATGAGTTTAAAATATTTACTAACACTCATTCCTCTATAGTGGATCCAAAGAATTTTGATAAAAGAAGTTTTATAGATATTGTCGCAGATCAGTGCATAATTCCACCAAATTCATTTGCTCTTGCTAGAACAGTTGAATATTTCAAGATACCTCGTTCAGTTCTAACACTATGTTTAGGTAAATCAACTTATGCCAGATGTGGAATTATAGTAAATGTAACTCCGCTTGAACCGGAATGGGAAGGGCATGTAACTTTAGAATTTTCAAACACAACAAATCTTCCTGCCAAAATTTATGCGAATGAGGGAGTAGCGCAAATGATTTTCTTTGAATCTGATGAACAATGCTCAATAAGTTATAAAGATAGAGATGGAAAATATCAGGGCCAAAAAGGAGTTACTTTGCCAAAAACTTAGGTCTTTCTTTAAGCATCAAAGTATTAACCTTCCCATTTTTAAGTTCAACAAAACTCTTTACTATCATGAAGTCTAGATCAGGAGAAATAAAATACACTATTCTTCCTCCATCCATGGAAGTTGCACTGATTTCAATACATTCATATTGACCGAAATTAGTTTTAATTAATTTAGTGCCTAAAGTTTCGTAATTTCTTTCTACAACATCACCTTCATCATTGTCTATAACAAGAAGTTTAAAGTCTTTAATACCATTTTTTGCATTAACCCTCATTTGCAGGTCACTACCTAATTGATCAAGAATTTTTTTATCTCTTTTTATATTAAGATTTAATTCTTTTGAAGTGGCCGAATTATTTTTAAACCTAACTTTAAAATAACTTGGATTAACTCCTGGTACATTATTTGTCACTTCAGTAACCAGTGAAAATACCTCACTATCTTCTATTTGGAAGTTTGAGGTTTGAGAATATTCAAATATTAATAAAGGTCTGAGTATAAAGCTTGAAGATGCTTTATTTGACGACTTCATTTTAAAATCTCTTTCCATATCAAAATTACCAAACCTATGATGATTAAATGTAAATTTGGCTTCCCAACTTTTAAAATCTTCAGCAAAAGAAAAAAATGAAATTAAAATTAAAATAATTGACCTTTTAATCATATTAGCTCCGATATTGTTTCAGGATATATTCTATTTTCTATTTCTTTAACCTTATCACTAAGACTTCTTACTGTATCATTTAGTTCAACATTAAATGACTCTTGTCTAATTATTGGACCTGCATCTAATTCATTAATTACATAATGTATTGTCGTACCATGAATTTTATCTTTTGAATCTAATACTTTTTGATGTGTGTTAAGTCCAGGATATTTTGGTAGCAATGATGGATGAATATTAATTATTTGTCCCTCCCATTCATTTACCATCAATTTAGATAGTATTCTCATGTAACCAGCTAAAATTACATAATCAGGTTTTATTTTGCCTAAATAATTCAATATTTTTCTATCAAAATCTTCTCTACATAAATATTTTTCGTGATCAATAATTTTGCAATCTATATCATATCTTTTGCATATTTGAATTCCTCTAGCTTTTGGATTATTGGTGAAAGCCCCGATTACTTTATATTTGTAATCATTTTGAAGCTTTAGAATTGATTCGAGGTTTGTCCCTGTCCCAGAAAAGAAAATTACTATATTCATACAAACATGAAATCCATATCTTCTCTGTTTTTAACATAGCCAATTTCTATTAATTTTGAGTTCTTATCAATAGCTTTTCTTGCATTTACTTCATCAAGTACAAGACAAAAACCAATACCACAATTAAAAACATTAAACATTTCTTCTTCTGATATATTTCCAAGTTTTTTAATTTCCTTGAATATCTCTGGCATTGACCATTTAGTTCTGTCAATACATATGGTCTTTCCATTAGCAATTCTTGATAGATTCTCATTTAGGCCCCCACCAGTTATATGAGCCATTCCATTGATTGTACAAACCTGCTTCAAATCTAAAATATCATCAACATAAATAGTTGTAGGTGTTAATAATTTTTCTAACAGCAAATTATCAACATTTTTATTTTTAATAATTTCATTTATCAAAGAGTATCCATTTGAGTGAAAGCCTGATGATGGAAGACCAAGAATTACATTGCCTACTTCTATTGCCGAACCATCAATTATTTCATTTCTATTATTAACGCCAACAGCAAACCCAACCAAATCAAAATTATTCTCTGCATAGTGATTGGGCATTTCAGCAGTTTCACCTCCAATCAATTCACAATTAGCTAAACGACACCCTTTTAATATGCCTGAAATAATTTCTTTACCTTTAGATCTATCTAACTTTGAACAGCCATAATAATCGAGAAACGCAGTTGGCTTTGCTCCGCTAACGATTAAATCGTTAACACACATTGCAACCAGATCAATGCCTATAGTGCTTAAATCATTGAGTTTTAATCCGACTTTCATTTTTGTTCCAACCCCATCACAAGCTAAAGCATAGATTGGATCTGAAAATTCAGCGGGGGTTTCGATGTATCCAGAAAAGCTTCCTATATTTCCTAAAGAGTAAGAAGTAATAGGTTTTTTTGTCAGACTCTTGATGTCATCAATAAAATTCTGACCTTCTTCAATATCAACGCCTGAATCTTTGTATTTATTTTTGTTTTTTACCATAAAATAGTTAATCTTTAATTATGTTTAATAAGAAAATATTTAATTATGTTGCAATTATATTGTCTTTTATCTCAATTAGTTTCAACTCTACCGCACAGATTTCTGATAATTTTATTCTCATATATGAGAGCTATAACAAAATTAATCAAATAGAAGAAATAATTAAACAATCAGACAACAAGATTATGAGAAAATACGGAGTAAATAAAAAATATTTGCTACAAAAAGAAATTAATCTTGAACCAACCAAACATTTTATAGGTTATCAGATAAAAAAATTTAATGACCAAAGATTAATTGAGCTTAAATTTAATAAAGATTCATTAGAAAAATTTTTCCTAGACAATTCTATTCCCTTCTTGAGCCTTAAGGGGAAAGTAAAAATTTTTATAGGTGCAAATGATTCTTTTTTTTCGCAATCAAACCTTTTTATTTATGAAAATGACTTATTTCAAAATGAATTAATAGATTCCAAGCTTTTATCTTCTCTAAATCAAAATATAACAATAGAGTATGAATTTTTAGAAAGTTATCCTATTTCGAGTTATGAACAAGACGAATTGTTAAAAGATATAGCCAACTCTGAGAGAGGAAATTGGTTAGTTCTGTTGGTAAATAGATTTGATTTAAATAGGTGGAGCATAAAATTTCCTAAAACTTCCTCAATTTATCTTGAAGATGACATAGCTTTTCAAAATTACTTATTAGATCAAATATTAGAGGAAATTCTTGATTATGATCAAACAATTTCAAAGAATAACTATTTTATTACTTTTAATGAAAACCTTTCTTCAGATCAAATCACTAATTTAATTGAAGCTTTGTCTTCAAGTAGCGAAATTTTAAATTTTAGAATTAAAAAGATTTCAAGCGAAGGAATGCAGATTGAATATGAAACTTATCTGGATGAGTTGAAAGCAACTGAATTGTTTAAAGCACTTTATAGCACTATAACTTAATGGAAAATATTACAAAAAAAAATCAACTATTCTTTGATTTTGGTCGTGACTATGATGCTGAGTTAACAAATTTCTTCTTCTCAAAGAAGAATCAAGTTTTAAAAAATGAATTAATTGAAGTTATTGATTTAGGCCAGAATAAAGATATATTTATTTCTGGAAAAAATGGTTCTGGTAAAACCTTTTTGCTCAACTCTCTTTTAAATAATCAAAAATCAGCTAATAAATCTAACATATATATAGATTTGTCTGAGCTTGATGGTTCAAAGGATTATTTTGCTGAACTTAATCAATTTGATTTAATTTGTTTAGATAATCTTGATAAGATAAAAGAAAAAATAGAGGTCCAAGTATTCAATTTAATAAATGATTGTAAGCAATCCTCTACTAATTTAATTTTTGCATCTAGTTTAAATCCATCTGAATTATCATTTTTGCCTGACTTAATATCTCGATTAAAGCAAATTAATTACTTCTATATAAACGAGATTAGAGATGAAGAAGTATTAGATTGCATTATATTTATTGTTAATAAATTAAATTTGAATTTTTCTGATGATGTAATGGAGTTTATATCAAAAAGGACAAGAAGAGATTTTTCTTCCATAAAGAGAACAATTCAAGATCTTGAAAAGTTTCTTTATTCAGAAAAAAAAGAGCCAACAAAAAAAACTGTCAGCTCTTTTTTTAAAGAATACAAGAATTAGTTAACTATTTCACACTCAATGCAGTAGATTCTAATATTTCTATAGATATCTTTTGCTGTTAAATGCTTAACTTCGTTTGCTTCAATTAAGTTATTTATAAAATCAAACTGAAACATAAAGTTTGCATCTGGCGCTGGAGGTATTACATGCTCTACTTCATAATCTTCAATAGCTGAAGCTTCAGCTGCAAATAAGATTGCATCATCAAGGGTGCCCAACTCATCTACAAGATCTATTTCAAGAGCCATTTCTCCTGAATAAACTCTTCCTTTTGCTATTTCTCTAACTTTTTCAATTGGTATATTTCTATCATTAGCAACTTGAGAGGTAAATTTATCATATGTTGAATAAATCCCCGCTCTAACTAAATTTTCGAATTCTTCAGGCCAATCCATAGCTGTAAGGTCAAAAGCACCCCATTTAGTTGTTGAAAAACCATCATAATTTATGCCCATCCATTCATATATTTTTTCAAAGCTAAATAAAGTACCGTAAACACCTATGGAGCCTGTAATAGTGTCTGGTTCAGCATAAATCTTATCAGCAAGAGAAGAAATCCAGTAACCACCAGATGCAGCTAAGGTGCCCATTGATACAATTACAGGTATTCCTTTTTCTTGAGCTTTTTCAATTTCCCATCTCATATAATCTGAATCAATTACAGATCCGCCTGGTGAATTTACTCTTAAAACTATTGCTTTTGTGCCTTCATCTTCATGGGCTTCTTTGAGCATCTCTACTACACCATCAGATCCTGCTTGACCATAAACAACCGGACCACCCATAATTGTGCCTTCAACAGTAACAACTTTAATTTTGTTCTCACTATTAGTTGGCATATCTTCTTCAAAGCTTGCTAAATAGCTTCGATAATAAACAGCATTTAATGCATTTTCATCGTCCTCTGCTGTACCAAACTTTTCTTTCATTCGATCATCAAAGCTATCTTTTTCTTCAATGACATCAACTACACCCCAAACTAAAGCTGATTCAAGAGGGTCAACTGAACCATCGATTATTTGTTTATAAGCTTCGTCAGCAAGCCATTGCAGATCTATTCCTCTATTTTCAAAGACAAAATCTTTCCATTTATTCCAAAGAGGTTCATAGAAAGCTAAGTTTGCTTTAGCTTCATCACTCATTCTGTCGCTTGTAAACGGTTCTGGTCCAGTTTTAAAATCTCCAGCAGCAAAAATTCTTGGAGTAATTAGAAACTTTTCAAAGAAATCTTTTAAATAAGGTTGTGATCCACCAAATCCGTTAATGCCAATGCCATTATAGGTAGGTACGCTTATCTCTGTAGCTGATGAAGCTATAAGGTAGGTAGCATCGTTTAGAAAATCAGATCTAACAATAACTTCTTTTCCTGAATCAACTGCTTCTTTTATTTTTTTTGCAATTGGTAATGCGTACACAATACTTACTCCTAAACCTGACGGATCAAAAATCATCGCACTAACTCTTTCATCATTTTTAAAATCTTCAAAATATTGGAGCATATCTTGATATGGGTAATAGATTGTTTCATTTTGTGAAGGCAAAACACCGCTGTCTAGACCTTCCCACCATTGTGGAGGAGGAGGGGTAGGAGGCTGATCAACAACAACTCCTTGTGGAGAAAAAACTACCACCTTTCCTGTAGGGTCAACTTCAGTTGATTCTTGCCATAAAGGACTTATCAAGCTTATAACTAGATTTATTGCTATGAATAAAAATATACCAGTAGCTAAAGTAAATCTGATCGCTTTCCAAAAATAATCTCTACCTAATGCTATGTAACCCCATATAAGAGCTAAAAAATTACTTACTTTTTGTAAAAAACCTTCTTTTTTTGTTTCTTTTTTTTTCTTTGCCATAAATTACCTCATGAATTTGAATGTACATAATGCCTTAAAAGCTCAACTTCGGCAAATATAAATTGTTCATATATAATGTTGTTCTACATTTGTGTATATGAGATTTTTTTTATTTATATTTATTGTTTTTGTTTCATCCTGCCAAAGAGAAGATATCGTTGATGAAACTAAATTAAACCTTACAGGACAAAATTTTATTGATTCTCTAGAAATTTCTCAAGGCGGATTCCTTTCTCCAAGTGATTTAGAAAATAAGATTATTGTTTTAAATATATGGGCAGATTGGTGCCCTCCATGCATCATAGAAATGCCATATTTTAATAAATTAGATAAAAAACCTAATGTTAAAGTACTTGGGTTTCACTTCGATCAATTTGATGTTCTTGAAGAAAATGAATTACTTCTTTTAATTGAAAAACTAGGGATAGATTTTGCAAATCTTAAAACTGATCCTAGAGATATATGGGGTATAGAAATTCCTGAGAATGTGCCAACTACATTGATAATAAAAGATAATGAAATAGTGAAAACTCTTATTACCCCTCAAACTTATGAATCTCTATTGGAAGCAGTAGAAATTTAACTAATTATTTTAGATTTAACTTTACCTTTAGCTAATCTTGTTTCTAAAACATCACCTTTCTTTAGTAGCTCTACATCACTAGCAATTTTTCCTTCACTCGTGAATGTTATTGAATAACCGCGACCAAGTATCTGCTCAGGATTTATTATATTTAGTTTTTCTTTCAGTAATTCAAGCAAGTTAATTTTTCTAGCAAATAAGGTGTCAAATTTTGCTTTTAGCTCAATAAAGCTAGAGTCAAGCCTTAGGTATTGCTCTTGAAGTCTTTGTGTTGGTGAGCGTAATAATTTTTTAAGTATTGCTAGCTTTTCTGAAAATTCATTTCTTTTTAGATTCATTTCTTTAATTAAAGATTGTTTTAGAAATTTAAAGTATTCGTTTAATTTACTAGCACCCTCACTTACAATCTCTGCTGCTGCAGTTGGTGTAGCTGCTCTAATATTTGCTATAAAATCAGTTAAAGTAAAATCTGTTTCATGTCCTACACCGCTTACGATGGGGATATTAAATTTTGCTAAATATCTACAGAGTTTTTCATCATTAAAACTCCAAAGGTCTTCAATTGAGCCACCACCTCGACAAAGAATTACAGCATCAATAGGATTATTCTTGTGAAATATTTTAATTCTCTCAAAGGACTCTTCGATTAGTTCAGCTGATCTATCTCCTTGAACTTTTGCGGGAACTACAATGATCTCAATATGAGGTGATCTTCTTTTAAGGGTTGAAATTACATCCTTTATTGCAGCTCCATGAGCAGAAGTAACAACTGCAACTCTATTTATAATTTCAGGGACTTGATTTACATCTTTCAGATCGAACAAACCTTCACTTTTAAGCTTATTTTTAAGCTGTTCATATCGACGCATTAATTCACCAAAACCAGCTAGTTCCATTTTGCTGGCTATCATTTGATATCTACCTGTTTTTTTATATATGGAGAGTTTTCCTTGGAGAATCACTTGATCGCCTTCTTTTGGCTTAAATCCTAAATTTATATTCTGCAATCTAAACATAGTGCAATTTAAAACTGAATCTGGATCTTTTATTGAAAAGTACCAATGTCCGGAAGTACCATATTCTCGAAAGTTAGATATTTCCCCTGCAACCCACAATGGCGGAAATGCTTCATTAAGAAAATCATTAGCTGTTTGATTTATTTCGGAAACTGATAGAATTTCTCTTTGTTCATTAATGATGTTTTGAGAGTAGTCTTCCATATAAAATTATTATATTCTATTCATCTTCGCGAGTTTAGCTCAGTTGGTTAGAGCACCTGCTTTACACGCAGGGGGTCGTAGGTTCGAATCCTACAACTCGCACCATTAAGGTCATGAAAGAACATATAGAAAAAGCTTTAGCCTTTCATAGGGATAGCAGTGGTACAGGAAAGATATTCCAATTTAAACTCTTGGAATATAGTGATGGATTTCTAAAGCTTCAAGCAGATTTCCCTGATGAAACTTTGAATCCTGATGGATCTGTCCAAGGCGGAATGATGACATCGATGTTGGATGATGTAACAGCCTTACTTTTAGTCATAGAATCAAAAGGAACTATATATCCAAGTTCAGTTAATCTACATTCTCATCATCATAGACCTCTATTTAAAAGTACTGTTACAGCAACGGCTAAATTAATTAAAAAAGGCAAAACAATTGCTACTGTTCAAGGCAGCATATTTGATAAAGATGAAAAGCTTGCAGCTACTTTAATGCACACAATCTTTATATTTAATAGGTCAGAAAGATTCAAAAAATAAAAAATCTATTGTTTTTTCATGTCTGCGATAAGCTTAAAACCAATTAAAGCAGCTACGACTTCAACGACTAAATAAAATATAAAAAGAGGTGAGGGGATTCCATCAAGGATTAGGCTTAAAGTTCTACCCGAAGCTATACCAGTCATAAAAATTGCTAAACTCCAAAGTGCTGATAAACGTAACTTTTCGTATCGAGCACCAATAACCCAGAAGATACATAAAGCGATATACAAACCCATCACTGCTCTAAGAATGTTGGACAGATTAACGGTATCTACATTTATGTCATAAAAGCTTGGCATGCTAACAGCAGGATTGCCGCCATAGATTAATGAGACAGGAAATACTCCTGCAGCAATAAATAGCAAAAAGAAGGACTCTTTTTTCATACTAAAATTTTATCAAAAAAAAAGCCCGCTAATGCGGGCTTTTAAATAAAAGAAATTGGCTTAAGCTTTACTTATGCCAGAGTCTCTCATTGCTGCATGCCAGATAACTAATCCAAATAAGAATTTGTTAACAACATCAGCTAAGTTGTATAGCGAGTTCAAGCCAGCAACTTCTGAACCATCTCCTGCTATGTAACCTACGTAGTAACCTATTGGATAGATAATCCAACCAACAGTTACAATCCACTTAATTCCATTGAAAGCAAATGCTACATTTTCATTCTTTGCACCAGAGGCAGCTTTTGCTGCATCACCAGCCCAGATAAGCCAGATGACATAAACCCATCCAACCATACCTATAATGAAACCAGTCATAGCATCAACGCCCATGACTCCAGCTTCACCCATATATCCTCCAAGGAGCATAACAAGTGAGCCTGCTAATAGCTTCCAAAATAAACTTAAACTTACTGCAGATACTGCTGCAACTATTAGGTAAAATTCTACGATCTGTAGAGGTACTGTAATAAGCCAATCTACATATCTTAATTCAGTTGGTGATGAGCCAGCTTCTTGGTAAGAAAGTTCTCCCATATAGCCTGCTCTCATGTATAAGTAGTGCCAAAAAGCAACTAAACACACAAGACACGCAACCGTAAGTGAAGTTTGCCATTCTTTCTTTACAGTAAATCTTTCCATAAAGAAGAAGGCAGCACCCATAAACATAACTGCTGTAGCTACCCAAAAGGTAAATGCAGTGAAATCACCTGACAACGAAAGTGTTGCTGCAGCGTCCATCGCACCTTGAGCACCAGTAGCGCCTTCAGTTGTTGTATCCATGTTATCTTCTATAAACATATAATCTCTCCCTATTAATTAATATTAAGATTAGAGCTATTTTATTGCTCTAAAAGCGAAAATTCAACTTTTAAATGAGAATGATTCTCAACAAATAAAGATAAAAAGAGTTGTATTAATTGCACATTTGTACCAAAATCTACAACTTGCGGTCCGGTAGTTCAGTTTGGTTAGAATGCCTGCCTGTCACGCAGGAGGTCGAGGGTTCGAGTCCCTTCCGGATCGCCATTTTGAAATATGTTTGTTGAAATAGCTTTACAGACCATACTCGCAGCAATAGTGGGCGGTATATGGATTACTCCTTTAGTGGTAAGTCCTGCTGCCCGAGCAAGCTTAGATGATGAATCTTTAAGATTCTTTTTAAGATCATTCTTCTTTAGGTTTCACCTATTTATTATCCTAATGTTGCTTGCATATTTAAGTATTGTGTATTTTTTTCAGCTAAGCGAATACGATCTAATTTGGTCAGATAACAAGAATTTTGGGATACTTGTTTTATTGGGTTTAAATTTCCTTAACCTAATTTTTGGGTTGCTACTTAATGGTGAAAAAGTTGATACAAGCAGTGTATTTTTCAAGATTGTTCACGGCATAAGTGTTGCAATTTTTACAGCAACATCTTTTATCGCTTTGTATTATTTAATTGAAAAATTTATTTCAACTTAAATGGCAGGGCTGTTAAGAAATATTGGTTTAATAGTCCTATTTATAGCTTTTATCCCAGTTCTTTTTTTAGGCATTTTTGATTTAGATGAAGGTGCATTTGCCTCTACATCAATTCAGATGCTTATTGACGAGCAGTATTTTATTCCCACAATAGGAGAAGATATCAGATTGGAGAAGCCAATTCTTAGCTATTGGGTTCAAGCAATATCAATAAGTATATTTGGAGCAAATGAATTTGCTTTGAGATTTCCATCCTTTCTAGCATCGTTAGTGTGGGCATATAGTTTTACAAATTTTATTAAAGAGCAGGATAGAAGTTTTACAGGATCAAATTTATTCCTAGTTTTTTTTACGCTTCCTGGAATATTTCTAATAAGTTTTGCTGCGACAGCTGATGCTTTTCTAAATACACTGATTTCGTTAACTTTAATATCTCTTTATAAATATAGTCAAAACAAGAAAGCTTCTTATCTTAATAATGCCGCAATATTTATTGGTATAGGTTTCCTAGTAAAAGGACTAACAATAATTTTTATACCGGGTATGATCTTTTTTCTTTACTCGCTTTTAACTGGTCAAGCAAGAAACTTTTTTAAGATTTTATTTAGTTTTAAGCCGTGGGCTATTTTCTTTTTAATAGTGATTCCATGGACGTTTTTAGTTTATCTGAGACTTGATTTCGATGCTATAGCATATTTATTTCTAGGACAGTCATTTGGAAGATTCTCAAACACCTTTGAAAGCCATGCGGGACCAATTTACTACTATTTGGTAATCTTACCTTTTTTAGTTCTACCATTTTTTACTGATTTTTTAAAAGGAATTTTTAATTTAAAGCTTAGGTCAAATAAGCTTGACATGTTTTTTGCCATTTGGTTTTTCTTTGTTTTGATATTTTTTTCATTTTCTAGCACTAAATTGCCACATTATTTGATTTATGGTCTAGCGCCTGCAGCATATTTTATAGAAAAATATCATCTGAAAAATTCAAATAAACCTTTATCTCTATTGGGATTAATTTTTCAAACAGTAATTTGGTCTTTTCTTTTTGCATTTCCATTTTATTTGCAATATCTAAGCGGCATTATGCAAACTTTCGAGGTTTCATCTGTCGCAATTGATGCTTTTGTGGCTGACTATACTTACAAAATATTAGTAGGATTAACTTTTTTAGGTATTCTAGTTTGCTTCTTTTTGCGAATGAATGCCGCAAAAATAAAAAAAATGGCTGCATTAGCCTTTATAGTTATTTTATCATTCAAAATTACTCCGTTTTTGCATCAAACAGCTCAGGGGAATATAAAAGAATTGGGCCTATATGCTCGTGACTCAGATAAAGAAATCTCAATGTTTAAGGTAAATAAACCTAGCTACGCTTTCTATGCAAGAAAAAAATCCTTTAGAGGGCCTAGACCTGAAGCATTGATTTTGACAAGAAGAGATAAGTTAGATCAAATTGATTTTTCTTACCAAATTATTAAAGAAAGTGAGAACTATTTAATTGTTGAAATAGCACATGATGAAAATAAACAATGATATTATTTTTGGCCTATTACTTTTTGGTCTTGGAATCTTTTTAAAATTCTTGCCTAACTTCGATATTAGGCTATTGGAATTTTTCAATTCGTTTTTATTTAGTGAAGTGTTCTTTACTTATTTCACTGAATTCGGAAATGGTTGGTTTGTTGTAGCGCTAGTTATTCCAATTCTTTCATTCATATCTTATCAATCCAAACAATTATCTAATGTGCCGATGCAGGCCTTAATAATTTCCGGAATATACATTGGCCTGATAGTGCAGATTTTGAAAGAGGAGGTTTTTCCATTCACTAGACCAGCATTAGAAATGCTAGATAGTGTAAATTACGTCGAACCAATATTTAGATATGCAAGTTTCCCTAGTGGGCATGCTGCAACTATTTTTGGTGTTGTTTTATTTTGGATTAAGTTAACTTCTGTAGAAAATCTTAAACTGGCAAATAAACTTATTTTGTATATAGTTCTGGGTTTTGCTGTTTGCGTTGCTTTATCAAGAGTTATAATAGCAGCCCATTGGTTCACTGATATATTAGCAAGTCTTGGGCTAGTTTTGATATTGAGATCTGCATTATCATTGAATCTGGTTAGATCGCATTTGATGGAAGGCAATATAGCAAAATATTTTTCTTACTTTTTAGTCCTAATAGCATGGTTAGGAATAATTTTTTTCGATATAACGGAGTATTTTTAATGAGTCCAGACATTGAGTTCTCAATTTGGCTTGCTCAATTTGAATTTCTAGATAGTTTTTTTAATTTTATATCAACAAGATGGTTTGCAGTAATCCTTGTTTCGCTAGCAGGAATATATTTTCTACATATAAAAAAGATTAAAGTTTTTATCTTTATTTGTGTTGCAACATCAATTGGCGATTTAACAGGAAATATTTTGAAAGAACTTCTCACAGAAACCCGTCCTTGTTTTGGGTACAGTGAAATATTCCTTGACCAAGGTATTATTAATAAAGAATGCGGACCACAAACCACAGGAATGCCATCAAATCATGCAATTAATTTTTTTCTTTTCTCAACTTTATTACATCTAACGATTAACAATAAATATCTAACATCAATTTACTTTGTATCTTCAATGCTTGTGGCTTTGTCGAGAGTTTTTTTAATAAAACATCTGCTAAGCCAAGTTATAATAGGAGCATTCTTAGGAATTTTTCTAGGAATAATTTTTTATAATTTATTTTACAGATGGATGAAAGCATAGAAATTTCAATAATTTCACCAGTTTATAACGAATCAGACAATATAGAGATTTTCATAAATAAGGTTTTCCAGGTAATGGGTGAAAGTTCGCGTAACTGGGAACTTATAATCATAGACGATGGCAGCACAGATGGATCAAGAGATATTCTCAAAAAACTCTCCAAAGAAAAACCTGAACTTAGAGCTCTCTTATTATCAAAAAATTTTGGTCAAACACCAGCAATACAAGCAGGCTTTGATAAAGCTAAGGGAAAGTATTTTGTAACCCTAGACAGTGATTTACAAAATGACCCTAAAGATATACCAAGAGTTCTTAATAAATTGATTGATGAAGAACTAGATCTTGTGGTTGGGTGGAGAAAAAATAGAAAAGACAATTTTTTCTTAAGAAACTTTCCTTCAATGATAGCCAATACCTTGATAGGAATAATTACAGGAGTAAGACTTAATGATTATGGCTGTAGTTTAAAGGCTTACAATGCATCGATATTAAAAGAAGTAAGGCTTTATGGTGAAATGCATAGGTTCATTCCAGCTTGGATGGCTACAAAAATTCCACCAGAAAAAATTAAGCAAATAGAAGTTGAACATCATCCAAGAGTGGCAGGTGTTTCTAAATATGGAATTTCAAGAACATTTAGAGTTTTTGTTGATCTAATATCTGTTTACTTCTTTATGAGGTTTTTTAACAGACCTGGACATTTTTTTGGTTTAATTGGCTTAATTTTAAGTTCAATTGGCACAATAATGCTTGCTTATCTTGTTGCAATCAAACTGTATTATGGTGTTGATATAGGTGATAGACCATTGCTAATAGCTGGAACTTTATTAGTTGTAGTGGGAGTCCAGTTTATAAGTTTGGGAGTTATTGGGGAAATTTTAAGCAGGACTTATTATGCCTCCAGCAATGAGAAATCTTACCTTGTAAGATGGGACTCTCATGATAAAAAGTGATGCAATAAAAGTTTTTTTTATCATTTTTTCAGCATGCATTCTAAGAGTATTTTTTGATTTTATTAATGACATAGAAATTCATTACGAAGAAGCGCAATATTGGGTTTGGTCACAGAATCCATCTTTAAGCTATCTAACAAAAGGACCTCTTATTGCTCAGGCAATAGCACTATCTGAATGGATATTTGGCCATAGTTATTTGGGACTGAAGTTTCTTTCTTTTGTCTCTTATGGAGGAACTGCAATAATTATTGGAGTTTGCTCTTATTTAATTAGTAAGGAAAAAACAGCATTTTATTTAGGAGTCCTTTTTACTCTTTCTTCACCTGCAATTTTTGCTTTAGGAGGAATAGCCTCAACCGATATATATCTATTTCTATTTTGGTCAGTGTGCCTGCTAGGGTATATAAAGTTTTTAGAAACAAAAGATGAAAAATGGTTTTATTTAATTGCCATTGGTATCGGCTTCGGTACACTTACTAAGCTTTCAATAATTTTATTCCCGTTATCTGTATTGATTTACTTTGTGTTATCGGAATTTAGAACGTATTTTGGATCCACAACTTTATATAAATCAATGTTAGTTGCATTCTTTCTTGGATTACCAATACTTATTTGGAATTATCAAAATAATTGGGTTACCGTTCAGCATGAAGTTGGGCACTTGGTCTCAGATAATCCCACAACTAATCCTGAAGTATTATTTTTTGCATTTTTGATCACTATTCCATCTGCCTTATTAGTTCTCAACAAGAGTTTTTACCAGTTTATACAAGGAAAGTTAGTTCGATCAATATTGATTCCAACATTATTTGTCTTGATATTTTTTCTCTTTAAAAGTATCGCAGGAAAGATTCAATTGAACTGGTCAATACCATTATTTATCACACTCATTCCAATAGTTTCAGCATTTCTATCAAAGATAAAATTTAAGTATTTTATTTTAAACTTTACTGGAGTAATGCTTTTATTCATTTTTTCTAATCTCAGCTTCACCACAAACTTTACACCCAATGATCCAATGCATGCATTAAGAGGGTGGAAATTAGAAATAAAAAAATTATTCAAAGATCAAAGTTATGACATGATTGTTTCAAATGACTATAAACTGCTCTCCATCTCAGCATACTATTTAAATGACAGCCAAAATTTATTTTTGGATAGTTCAAAAAACACGAGACTTACTTATTATGATATTTGGGATAAAAAAATTAATAAGAGCGATTTAATTTTGTATATTTCTTATTCTAATAAGCCCATTTTAGATCAAGCATTAGACTGCAATTCATTTAATAGTGTAAATAATAATTCGAGGAAGCAATTAACTCTGTATACTTGTAAAAAGTTATGAAAATAGGAATAGTTGGAGCTGGAAAATTTGGCTTGGTGTTAGCACGAATAGCGGCTGAAAAAGAAAATCAAGTGACAATCTATTCTAGAAGAGTCGAAGAAGTAGATTCAATTAACGATAATGGTAAAAGTTTATCCGGCATTAAGTTTCCAATTAATCAAAAAACATTTGCAACCACGAAGTCGAAGGATTTAATTGATTGTGAGGTGCTTTTAATAGCAGTTCCAAGTAAAAGTTTTAGATCAACAATTGAATCGTTGGAAGTAGATATCAAAGCAATCAAAATTGTAAGTTGCACTAAAGGTTTTGAAGAAAAGACAGGAAAATTAATGTCAGAAATACTAGAGCAAGATTTTGAAGTACCAAATAAAAATATTTTTGTTCTAAGCGGACCAAACCTTTCAAAGGAAATATCAAATAAAGAGCTAACAGGGACAGTTATAGCTGGTGTGGACATAGATTTTATCAATAAGCTTAGCAATATAATGAGTAATGCATATTTCATACCCTTTATAAATTCAGATAGATATGGAGTTGAGATGGGAGGGGCAATGAAGAATATATATGCAATTATTTCAGGGTATTTTCATGAAAAAGGAGTGGGAGAAAACACCATTGGATTACTTTTGACAAAAAGCCTGGAAGAAATAAGTATTTACAGTCATGCTCGAGGTGCAAATCCATCCACATTTCTTGGTCTTTCAGGGGTAGGAGATTTTTTTTCAACAGCACTATCAGCTTTTTCAAGAAACTATCAATTTGGACAATTCCTAGCAAAGGATAAAAGTCCAAATGAAGCATTAGAAATGGTAGATGATACTGTTGAAGGATTCTTAACCTCAAAAATTGTACATTCTGATATGAAAAAAAGAGGTCTTGACCTAAAAATACTAAATTTTTTAATTGAATTATATGAAAGTCCAAAATCTTTAGAAGAGGCTAAAGAAATTTTTCAGAACGAGACTTCAAAAGATGATATAAATTTTAATTTTTAATTAAAATCTTTTTCATCTAAATCTGATTCAATCTTATAATCAAAGCCAGTGGAAGTTTTAATATTATTTTTAGTAATTTTTAAATCCTGTATGTCTAGAACATCTTTATCAAAGTCATAAATAGGTACAATTTCATTATTCACTGCCATTTGCTTGTTTGATGATCTTTTTTCTTCAGTATTTTCCTTCATCTTCATCCAATTAGAAACATCAGATTTTCCATGCCTTTTCTCTAATAATTCTTGTGTTAGATCTGCAGATATAAATGCACTTGTAGCATTATTTCCACCGAAGCCCTTCGAATTGAGAAAAACAACATCAGTCTTAGAATCAAACTCTCTATCTTCTAAAAAGAAATCTAAATTCTCTGTAAATACATCTTCAGCCAATTTGGGTATGGTGCAAATTCCTGTCATTTTTTGGCTTTCTGTAGCACCCATTGCACACCAAATCTGGTCCATTCCTGCTGCACCCATTGTGTGCCCTAATTTAGATTTAACAGATGAAACGGGCAAATTATTTACACCAAATTCTTTAGCAAAAGTAGACATAATATGTGATTCAGTAATTCTGTTTAATGGTGTTCCAGTACCATGAGCAAGAAAAGCACTTTTATTTTTTAATACCTCTTCACCAAACACCGTTTCAACATCTTTGAATGTTTTTCCAACAGAAAAATAATTCCCTGCACCAGGACCAGAAATTGATTTTTTATTGCCATCAGCGTTAATGTTTACATTGAGAAAGCTTCCTCTAATATTTGCACCTGTTTCAATTGCTAATCTGTCACTCATCAAGATGGCAAAACCCGAAGACTCTCCACACACCATGCCCATATTGTCACCAAAGGGCCTACAATAATTTCTGTAATTTAATTTTTCTCCTTCTCCGAGCAATCCCTGAAGGGTTGTCATTCTTTCATCTGTTGCCATAGCACCCATCGCAGCAAAACCTATGTACGCTGGCGGACCTAAAATTGCCTCTGATGCTCCAACAATAACAAGTTCACTTTTTCCATTTTTTATAAGTTCAACACCAGCATTTAGGTTATACAACGAAGTAGCACATGCTCCTATAAAGTGACCAGTTATACCTAAACTGCCTGTTACATAAGCATTTATAAAATCAGCAGGCATTTCTGGCAAAGTAAAAGATATTTGTTTCGATGTTGCTCTTTCACCCAGTGGGTGGGAAGCAAATAAACCGTCGCCTGAATACCTATCCATATTCATTACAGCACAACCAGCAAAGCACCCAACTTTATGTCTACCATATTTATCAATAACATTTCTCAAATCTAAGCCAGTATCTGAAAGAGCATCGCTTATCCCAACTATTGACATACCCAGAGCTTTTGGATGCTGTCTGGATGCATAATGAGTTGTGGGATTAAGCTTAAAAGGAAGTTGAGCACAAGCATTTGCAGGCATATCATAGTCATAACTCCAAAAAGTTTCTCTACAAAATTTATGTTCAAGTTTTCGCATTAAAGTATTGTCCAAAACTTGTTTTTCATTGTCCTTAAGAAATTTCGATAATTCTTCATTATCAAGATTTTCTGGAATCATCTCACATAATGACAAGACAGATTTAAGGTAATTGTTCTTATTTGCTTCACTTTCAATCTCATAGATCATTCGTGAATAACCGAGACTATGCGAAGCTCTTCCTGCAGGTGTGAGACCCCCAAAACCAACAATACATGGAATAGGCTTATTAGACATTATTCAATTTCTCCATTGATAAAATTGTATTGTAAATTAAGGTATTAATTGTCATTGGGCCTACACCACCTGGTACAGGAGTATATGCTGAAACTATTTCTGTTATGCCATCCATATTAACATCACCGCATTTTTTATCCGGATGGTAGCCGGCATCAATTAAGATTGAACCTTTTTTTAATTTTTTGCAATCTATAAAATTAGGAATACCAACTGCAGCGACGACTATATCTGCCACCGCCAACAACTCATCTAAATTTTTTGTTTTTGAATGTGCAGTAATAGTTGTGGCATTAGCATTCAACAACATGGAGACCATTGGTTTACCAAGAATCTGACTGCGTCCAACAACCAGGGCCAATTTACCTTCGCATTCTATATCATATGCTTTTATTAGCCTCATAATGCCAAGAGGAGTGCATGATCCAAATGCATCGAGACCCATTGTTAAGTTTCCAAAACCCATAGTCGTAACTCCATCGACATCTTTATCTAATTTAATGCGGTTAAAGCACTCCATTTCATTGATATGTTTAGGGACTGGATGTTGTAATAGAATGCCATCTATAGCTTTATCAGCATTAAGCTCATCTATGAGTAAAAGTATTTCATCTGTAGTTGATGATTCACTAATTTTATGCGTAATAGTTTTTAAGCCTAATTCATGACAGGCTTTTTCTTTCATTGAAACATAAGTTCTTGAAGCCGGATCATCACCAACAAGAATAGCAGCTAGAGAAGGGGATCTCCCACGATCATTTTTTAGTTTAGAAACTTTTTCTAAAAGTTCTGCCTTATTCTTTTCAGCAAAGGCTTTTCCATCCAATACAATGCAATTATTCACTTGTATACCCTTGAGTTAAAAGCATATAGTTTATATGATTTCCCTTTCGGGGCA
>CEVN01014645.1_pt1 | contig 22279 bp, 19 predicted proteins | sample 427041 | NCBI WGS metagenome assembly CEVN01 (sample SAMEA2623463, study PRJEB7988) | marine metagenome | biome: marine biome (ENVO:00000447); feature: surface water layer (ENVO:00002042); material: "saline water (ENVO:00002010), including plankton (ENVO:xxxxxxxx)" | depth 5 m
CGAATTCTGGATCGAAAATGCTGGCAGCTACTACCAACTCTGTAGCGGTACCGACACTGGAGGCTATGGGGAGGACTCTTGGTGCGAATCAATTCCACTATCTGAACTAGATAATTGGTTCGGTCAAGAAAGTGAAGAAATCAGGATGGCTCTTCTAAAAATTGGTCTTCTAGAAATTGAAACTGGAGATGGTGACCGTATTGAAGAATGCTGGATACAGCCTTTCGATTGGAATTTGCAGATCCAACGAAGCCTCATAATTAACGATGCTCTTTGGACTATGAGCTGGGGACAACTCCAATCGAACTTACTTGACGGGCTTGAAACTACATCAGTAGTAACTATTGATTAGAAGAACTTAAAAGAGAAGGCGCCACCGAGGTGGCGCCTTCTCTACCCCATCGTTAAAATGGGGTTCAAGGGTTGGAATGCCATTTTATCGGCTATTCGACCTGTCGCATTGAGCCCAGAACCCTATAAAGTCAGAATGATATGAAAATACTTCGCAAACTTATTAAATTCGCAGCTATAGCAGCCGTAATTGCCTTTATCGTGGCGCGATTGCGAAGCCGAGCTGCTGAGGGGGATCAAGACGAAGATGAAGGTGACTTTAGCTGGCCTCCTATAAACCTAACTGATTCCGAGGAACCTGCTGATACTACGTTGACCGAGCCGACTGATGGAAGTCCTCTGGAGCCGCGAAATTGGGTGACGTGCGATGCTAGTGGCGACTGCCCTGCTTCACATCCGGTCAAGGCCAAAGACGGCAGTGGCCTATACCATGTGCCCGGAGGTAACGCTTACGAACGCACAATCCCTGACAGGTGCTATACCTCACCGGAGGATGCTGAATCGGATGGGTACCGTCCCGCTCAACGGTAAACGAAAACTGGGATTACAAGTTCAGAACCGAGCACCTCGTTACTCCATCCGTTTGCATAAGTAGTTCAGCAATATCATTCGGGACTTCATCTTGTGTTGAAATTACCATTAACGCCCCGAGGCCATCCTTACTTCGGCCGACGTTCATATCAACAATATTAATTTTCTCTTCACCCAAAATAGTTCCTACTTTCCCTATCACCCCTGGCCGATCATCATTTCGAAGAATAACCATATGCGTGCTTGGCGGCATATCAACTGTGTGATCATCAACCATTACTATCCGAGCTTCGCCCTTTAAACCCACAAGCGTTCCTGCTATCGCATGGCCGCCTCCTCGAATAGTGACCGTGTTAACATAATCAGCGGATGAAGTAGTGGTTGTCGAACGTATCTGAACGCCATGGTCTTTTGCGACACCGATAGCATTCACATAAGAAATGGGCTGATCGACAATTCCCGCAAGAAGTCCTTTAACCGCAGAGAGTTCTGTAATTTTGTTATCGTATCCTCCGATTTCCCCTGCGAATTCTATTTCGACTATCTCAGGGAGTTCATTCAAAAGCCCAGAGAATATTGCCCCAAGCTGTTCTGCTAGAGGAAGGAAGGGACGAACGGTTTCAGCAGCTTCGGTTGCTGCCACGTTGACGGCATGAGGAACAAAATCGCCAAGAAGAGCTAGCTCTACCTGTTCAGCAATTGACTCTCCAGCTTTGTCCTGCGCCTCGGTAGTGCTAGCTCCAAGATGCGGGGTTACCACTATTTGTGGCAGGGAGAAGAGCGGAGACTCAGTGACCGGTTCATTCTCGAATACGTCGATCGCCGCCCCAGCAATTTTTCCCGCTGTAACCGCTTCAGCCAAGTCAACCTCGTTAACGATTCCACCTCGAGCAACATTAATTATCCTTAGAGAGGGCTTCGCAAGGGAAAGCAGCTCTGCGTTAATAAGATTTTCTGTCTCCGGTGTTTTTGCTACGTGGATTGTTAAGAAATCCGAAACTTGTATCAGCTCCTCTAAGGGCATTAGTTGGACTGACAATTGACGGGCCCTCTCGTTAGCAACGAATGGGTCATATGCAACAAGATTCATCCCGAAAGCAAGTGCACGCTGAGCCACCAATTTACCAATTCTTCCGAGGCCTATAATACCGAGAGTTTTATCCGCGAGTTCGACGCCCGTCCATTCATTACGCTCCCATCTTCCACTCTTCAATGCAGAATTTGCTTGCGGAATATTACGCGCTTGGGCAAGTATCAAAGCAATTGTGTGTTCTGCCGCTGAAAGGATATTTGACTTTGGAGCATTGACAACCATAACTCCTTGCTCGGTAGCCGCATTAACGTCTACGTTGTCAAGACCAATTCCGGCTCTACCAATTACCAACAGCTTCTCACCGTTCTTGATAACTTCCTTAGTGATAGTTGTCGCCGAGCGAATAATCACAGCGTCAGCATCCCTAACTTCAGCTAACAGGGCCTCTTCAGATAAATTGAGCTTTACATCAACATCATGGCCTGCTTCACGTAGCCGCTCGATTCCAGCGTCAGCGATTTTCTCAGTTATTAAGACACGTGCCATCATTCTAATCTAGAAGGTCTTGCACTAATAAGGGCAACAATTTACCTATATGTACTTACAATAAGTATTTGGTATATCTGGTGATTTCTTCACCAGCACTATTTACAGCAAAGGATAGCGGTGTGGCTGACTTGAATTTCAGTGCGTTCGATTGTGATCATCACTATTACGAGGCCGAAGATGCATTCACTCGCTATATGGACCCTCAGTTAAAAAGTCGCGGGATCCAATGGTCAGAGATAAACGGCAAAAGACGACTTTTAGTTGGAGGAAAAATTAATCGCTTCATTCCAAATCCGACGTTTGATCCAATCGCCCAGCCAGGATGTCTCGACGCTTACTTTCGAGGCAGAGTATCGGTCTCAGATATTCGTGACGCATTTGGAGACCTAGAACCCATTGCTGAACGACCTGAATACCGAGATAAAGACGCTAAGATCAGAAAACTTGACGAGCAAGGAATAGAGGGATGTTTTCTCTTCCCCACATTAGGGGTTGGGATGGAATCTGCTCTCGAAAACGATATTCCCGCATTAGCAGCAGCCTTTACAGCATTCAATAGATGGCTCCTAGAAGATTGGGGATTCAATTACAAAGAGCGACTCTTCGCCGCCCCCTATATCACGCTCGCAAATGTAGACAACGCCATCAGAGAACTAGAATTTGCCTTAGAAAATGATGCTCGGCTGATCAATCTGCGAGCTTCTGCCGTAACAACCCACGATGGGAAAAAGAGTCCCGCCGACAAAGTATTTGATCCATTTTGGGAACATGTCAACGATTCAGGACTAACTGTGGCCTTTCATGCCGGAGATGCTGCATACGACTTTATGTTTGCCCACTGGGGACTGACTACAGAGTTTGAAGCATTCCGATACGATCCTCTTAAAAGATTACTCAACTACTCCAATATCGCAGATACAGTAGCAGCACTAATTGGCGGTGGGTTATTTAACAGATTTCCCAACATACGTGTCTGCACTATAGAGAATGGCTCAGATTGGGTGAGCGGGCTAGTGAAGCGCTTAGAAAAAGCTTACAAGCAAGCAAGTTATGCATTCCCTTCTGACCCTGTTGAGCTATTTCGAAACCATATCTGGGTAGCTCCTTACTATGAAGACGACCTTCTAGACCTTCGAGATCTCTTGGGCGTAGATCACATTCTCTTCGGGTCTGACTTCCCCCATGCTGAAGGACTAGCTGAACCTACCGAATTCATCCACGACCTACAGGGTTTCAATGAACAAGAAATTAAAAAAATCATGTACCTAAATGGGAAGAACTTAGTTTCACCCAATGCTTGAAACAGAAAGCAAAGGAAACTGCACTAATAATGTCATTTCAAGATCACATAGCGCTTGAACAAATTACTACTGGAGAATACAGCGTAACGATTCATGACAAGTACTGGATAGTCGCAGGCCCTAATGGGGGTTACCTAGCAGCATTATTTGCAAATGCCGGCAACCTCCACCTCAATTCTCCAGAGCGACAACTAAGAAGCCTGACAACTCATTTCCTCTTACCCCCAAAATTGGGGGAAGCTAAGATCTCTGTGAAGACAGTCCGCAGTGGCAGGCTTATCGATTTTCTCAGACTCGAACTAATCCAGAATGACAGAACTTTATTACTGGCAACCGGTGTATGGGGAGCTGCAGGGGAAAGTCCTCCTAAGCCTCAATTGAAAATTCCTGAAGTCCCTTCTCCAGATGAATGCACTCCTATCGATAAAATCATCGAGCACCCAATTCGACTTCGTGAGCAGTGGGAAACGAGATCTGCCATGGGTGCAAAATTAACTCGGGACACCATCGGACAACAGAGGCAAGAAGCAGAGCTTTCATGGTGGATACGCCCTGTGGAACCTACACTCACAGGAACTCCTTTGATAGTTGCGATTTCGGATGCTCTACCTCCACCTATTTTTGCTATGTCCCCCCAAATACAATTTGTTCCCACGGTTGACTTAACTGTTCATATTAGGGCAGAGGTCAGCACTGTCGATTGGCCATCAGCCGAATGGGTACTCGTTAGATTCGCAACCCGCCATATCTCCCATGGATACCTTGAAGAAGACGGGCAAATATGGCTTCAAGATGGAACGCTTCTAGGAATGAGCAGGCAACTATCAGTTGCTAAGTAGCTCAATATAGCCCTATGAACCCCTTACTATTTCAACTGGCTCTATATCATCAGCAGGTGTAAAATCGAAAATTTGGGAAAAGAACGAGTACTCAGCCTCCAGAGCAGCCACAATATTTTCGGCCTTCCTAAATCCATGACCCTCTCCATCAAAGAGAAGATACGAATATGGTATATTTTTTTCCTTTAATGCCGAGACGATATGGTCCGCCTGATTCTGAGGAACCACGGCATCGTCCGTTCCTTGGAGAATGATCATCGGACGGGTGAATTTTTCTGAATGGTGAATTGGAGAACGTGCAACGTAAGTACTTCGCTCATCTGGGTATGGGCCTATCAATCGGTCAAGATATCGAGACTCAAATTTATGCGTATCAAGTGCAAGGGTTTCAAGGTCAGCAACACCATACCTACTAGCCCCTGCAGAGAAAGTTGAGTGAAATGCTAGAGCTGCGAGGACGGTAAACCCTCCTGCACTTCCTCCTTTAATGGCTAGCCGATTTGGGTCAGCAAGCGCTTCTGTAACGAAGTACTCTGCTGCGTCAACGCAATCTTGAACATCTTTTATGCCCCATTCCCCATCCAATTCTTCCATATAGCTGCGACCAAACCCGGTGCTCCCTCGGTAATTTACATCAACAACCGCCCATCCACGACTAGTCCAGTACCGTAAGCCTAATTGCAACTCGTTCCGCGCCGATCCTGTAGGTCCCCCGTGCGCTAGGACAAGAAGAGGAGGGGCTTCGTTGTCTATACCGGCATACTCAGGGTGGGCAGGAGGATAGTAGAGAGCGTATGCCTCTCCCTCATCAGAGGTAGGAAACACATGGAGTGCCGGAGTCGGCAAAAACTCCTCATGTAATTCGTGAGATTTTGGATGGTGAATTATTTCTTTTTGCGGCGCTGCTTGAATAATTGTGGGGCCAGATTGGTGAGTTGAGGCCAAAATTATTGGAGAGCCGGATGATGAACATCTAACCGTATGGATGGTCGCCGAGCTATGAACGACTGTGTCTACTGTTTTGCTAATCAATAAATCACCCTGAGCATTGCGGGCAGCGAGAAAAATTTCTTCGGCATCGGTAATCACATACCTCGATTGTCCAAGGGCCCATAAGGGGCCAGCTATATCAAAATCGCCGCCGTATTCAAGAACACTCCCCTCAGGACTAAACCGATACAGGTTTGACCACCCTGACCGGTCACTCAAAAAAAAGAGATTAGTGTCATGCGACCATTCAGGTTGCAAGATAGATTCATCTACCCCACCCTCAACCTTCTTTGCGTTCGTTACATCTCCATCTTCTAATCGGCCAACCCACAATTCAGTTCCGTACCATGGCATAGATGGATGAATCCATTGCACCCATGCGAGAAACTCTCCATCCGGCGAAGGACGAGGAAACGCATAGAAGTCAGCTCCAACAACTAATTCCCTTATTTCAAAACTGCCATCGGTCGCTATTGAAACAATTTGATTATCTGGCTCTACCACTACCCCATCATCGAAATGGAAGTGAACTTCTCGGATGCACACTATGGAAGCACCATCGGGCATTATCCGTCCATCAGCGAATCTCCATGATTGATGCTCAGGTGGCTCAGGGGTCAGGACCTCGATCTTCCCTTCCGAAGAAATTCGTCGGATACGTTGATCTCGGAATTCAACGTAATAGAGAAAGGCATTAGCGACAAACCATGCACCACCTCCATATTCATGAACTCTTGAGCGGACATTTGCATCAGGAGGGGTAACTTCATAAGGCCGCCCGTTTTTAGGGCGAAGCATAATCGCGATCCGCCCACCTTCGTCCGGCCTTGATTCTGACCACCACACATCTTCTCCATCAACAAAAATATCAATAGCGGTCGAGACACCTTCGACTAGGGAATGAGCGGATATAGGGGAAGGCCAACTGCCGTAGGGAAGTCTTTTGGAAGACTGCATCTCAACTAGCTTTGGAAAAGGTCCATAACTCTTTGGATCCCTTCCTCAAGCTCCTCATCTCCAAGAGCAAATGAGATCCTCGCGTAACCCGGAGCTCCAAACGCTTCTCCGGGAACTAGAGCCACATGCACCTCCTCCAAAAGTATCTCGGCAAGCTCAAGAGTTGTCTCAGGAGTCCGACCCCGCAACGACCGACCCAGAACACCTTCAAAACTCGGAAAGGCATAGAACGCCCCTTGAGGTTCAAGAAGAGAAACCCCTTGAGTTTCGGAAAGCATTCTAAATACCACTTGGCGGCGCCTATCGAATGCTTCTCGCATTCTCGCTACATCATCGAGAGGACCAGAAACTGCTGCGAGCGCAGCGCGCTGCGAAACATTTGAAACGTTTGAAGTTTGGTGCGACTGCAGTGTTGAAGCTGCTTTAGCAATGTCAGGAGGCGCAATAATCCAGCCAACTCGCCAACCCGTCATAGCATAAGTCTTAGCTACTCCATTAAGAACCACGCATCGATCCTGAATTTCAGGAACAAGAGTAGGCATTGAAAAGTGTTTGCTTTCTCCGTAGACCAAATGCTCATAAATTTCATCGGTGATAACCCAAATACCATTATCTGAAGCCCACCTGCCGATTTCCTCTACTTCATCCTTTGGATAAACTACCCCAGTCGGATTTGACGGAGAACAAAAGAGTAAGGCTTTCGTCCTATCTGTTTTTGCTGCTTCAAGTTGATCCACTGATACACGAAATCCAGATTCTGCAGAAGTGTGAATAACTTTCGTCACCGCACCGGCGAGAGCTATTGGCTCTGGATAAGTTGTCCAATATGGAGAGGGAAGTAGAACTTCATCTCCTGCATCAAGGAGGACTTGCATACAGTTATACACGGCATGCTTTCCTCCATTAGTGACTACCACTTGGTCCGGTGTAACCATCAAACCTGAGTCACGTTCAGTTTTTTCAGCTAGCGCTTCTTTAAACTCTGGCAACCCGCCGGCAGGGCTATACCGGTGATTAACAGGGTCAGAAATTGCTTCTTTTGCTGCCTCCACAATGTGTTCTGGCGTTGGGAAGTCTGGCTCTCCAGCACCGAACCCTATTACCGGAGCACCAGCCGACTTCAGTTCTTTTGCTTTATTTGTAACAGCGAGCGTGGCAGATGGCGATATAGCCCCAACACGTGTTGATACACGAGATCGATCAGACAATTTTCCTCCGTTAAGTTCAGTTTCACTATCTTGGTATATCTTCAGGACGAATGCAGATCATTTCATTGTTTTGAAAGAAGTTTTGTTGTTTTTCCTCTTTCACTTCGCCACCTGCCTAGGGAAGCAGAGTAGATTTTTGTTATGGCAAGAACCGAATCAATCAGAGTACCTGCAGAACTTCTCCCCAACGATGGGAGATTTGGGAGCGGGCCATCTTTAGTTAGGAAAGAAGCAGTAAGCTCGCTAGCGGAAATCTCACAGAGTTATCTCGGAACAAGCCATCGCCAAGGCCCTGTCAAAGGGATGGTCCAGAGACTCCAAGAAGGGATGGCCGCCTTATTCCAGATACCTGATGACTGGGAAATACTCTTGGGAAATGGTGGAGCCACTCTGTTTTGGGATGCTGCGACCTTCGGACTGATTCGGGAGAAAAGCCAACATCTGGTATTTGGCGAATTTTCTTCAAAATTCTCTCAGGCTGCTCTGAGTGCTCCGCACTTGAGTGATCCGGAGATTTTGACTTCTGAATTTGGATCTGCACCTTCTCCATCACCATCGAATGTTGACTTCTACGCTTTAACACAGAATGAGACTTCAACTGGAGTCACTATTCCATTGATAAGACCAGAAGGCGTGACAGTGGAAAAAGCTATTGTGGCTGTAGATGCTACTTCGGCTGCAGGGGGAATGCCTTGGGACCCAGAAGAAGTTGATTGTTACTATTTCTCTCCGCAAAAAAGCTTTGCTAGCGATGGTGGGCTATGGATTGCTGCTTGCTCACCAGCTTGCATCGACCGCATTGAAGAAATTTCAAATACTGGCCGTTGGGTTCCCGCTGGACTTGATTTAAAAATTGCTTTGGAGAACAGCAGAAAGAATCAGACATATAATACTCCGGCACTTTCTACGATTTACCTTACAGTTCATCAAGTCGAATGGATGAACGAACAAGGTGGCCTCGAATGGGCTAGCGGACGTTGTCATGAGTCTTCTACCCATCTGTACAAATGGGCTGAAAGCCATGAGTATGCTGAGCCCTTTGTAAGCAACAAGAGTTTACGAAGCCCAGTGGTAGTCACAATAGATATTGATGAAAGGGTATCTGCCGATACCTTGGTCACAGCTTGCAGAGAGAACGGGATTCTGGATATTGGGGGCTATAGGAAAATTGGGCGTAATCAGATTCGAGTCGCTACGTTTCCAGCTATTGAACCCGTCGATATAAAAGCATTAACGAACAGTCTTGATTATCTAATGGAGTCACTCCTCTGAGCACTGCAGGAAAACTCCTTATCGCAAGTCCGCTTATGGGCGATCGAAATTTTAAAAGGTCTGTGATCCTGATGATCGAGCACACACGTTCCGGGGCGATTGGGCTAGTTCTCAATCAGGCAACGGAAACGGCCAGCGAAGAACTTTTCCCAGAATGGAGCTCCAAAACTAATTCCATTCCAGAGGTATTCGTTGGAGGTCCAGTTGAGCCGAATTCTTGTCTAGCGCTTGGAAGGTTTATAGGAGAAACTAGCGAACCCCACCACTTCATTTTCTCGAATGTAGGAATTATTGATTTAGGTTCAGATCCGGATATGTTGCCGGAATCGCTTACGGAGATGAAGATTTTTTCTGGATACTCTGGGTGGAGTTCGATGCAGCTTGATTCAGAGCTTGCAGCAGACGCTTGGTTTGTAGTTGAAGCAGATCCGTTTGACGTGTTTAGTTCAAATCATCATGAATTATGGTCGCTAGTCCTTCGAAGGCAGAAAGGACCGATGGCTTGGTTAGCGAATTATCCTGACGATCCAAAGCTTAATTAATCTGAAAGTTCTTCCAGTGCAACTAGAAACTGCTAGCTCGAGACAATAGGCCTTGAGAATACAGTGCAGCAGTGGGCGATAAGCCTAGATCTAGCAATGCACTAGAGCAGCCAAGCCAGTAGCCCAGAACTAACGTCGCAGCTGTAGCTCCAGTAATAGGGTCAGCAATCGCATCGCCCATGAACCAGAGAGAGCCGTTAACTTCGGCCAAAAGATTAGCCCCGGCAGCTGCATCGTCACCGAACCCAACTCGATGCGGATTTTTTCGGCGTCCATATCCCGTAATCGAGCACCATATTGCTCCTCTTTCGACTTCTTCTTTCGCCTCTATACCTAAATGCTCAAGAGCTCGGGGACGAGATCCTTCAATTATTATGTCTGATCTTCGAATAATATTTCGTAATCGCTTGACCTCTCTGGAGCTACTAAAGTCAAGAGGAATTATTTCTTTACCCTGATTTAAACGTTGATAGAAGATGTCAGGCTGATTCCGCTGCTTTTCTGGCCGTAATATAGATTCGATTTTTGTTACTTCCGCACCGCATCGCATGAGGTACCAGCTACACAGAGGACCGGCCCACATGCTCGATAAGTCGACTACCTTCGGCCTCCTCTTGAGTTGAATTTCTTTTCCAATATTGTATTCAAACCCTGATGGGGCCTTTGTCTCCCCCACTATAGATATTGGCATTCCTAGCAATTTTGCCCTGCTGAGAAGTTCTAACGAGGTTACTTGTTGGACTGCTCTCTCAATAGAGGCCCAGTCGGCCCCCTCTATTGGAGCATCTAACCAGGCTGCGACACTTAATTGATCTTCGACTCTGGGTAAGTTTGCCGCTATTTGACCGTCTGCTGTTGTAAGAATGCGGCAAGAGCCGCCTGCGGAAACTTTCCCCCAACCACGGTGGCCTAATATTGGCGCCCGTTCGACTATTAATGACAATGCGCTTGGCCCCCCCTTTGGGCCGCCTAGTTGCGCTGATAGCCAGCCTAAAAGGGCAATTGTCGTTCTAAAACGGTGGAGCCAGCGGAGATCAACCTCTTTTAGCCTTACATTTGGTGGGCCTATCAGGTCGGAAAGAGCTAAATCAGGCCATACGGGCCAGTTCGGGTATATAGACGATAAATCTTGTATTACTGATATTGGGACTGTCCCCGATGGGAGTCCCCGTGTAAGTTCGAGTAAGTGTTTCTTTGCTAAAAGAAACGGGTCATTCAGAATTGCGTTGTCCATTACCCATACCGTAGAGGAAGCGTTGATATTGGCAATGGTCTTAATAATAGGAAATGATTGTAATTATAAGTTCAAAGGAGAAACAATATGGAGCTACGAGCAGGAAGTCGCCTTAAAAGCGCCGTCTGCGACACCGAGGTCATAGCAGTGAAAGCCCCTGCTGAAGACATCGATATACGGTGTGGAGGCGCCCCCATGACCGAGCCCACAAATTCGGAAGTAGAAGGTGGAACCCCCGCAGAAGGCGCGGATGGCGGAACACTAATGGGGAAGCGGTATGTAGACCCCGAAGAGACACTTGAATTACTCTGCACTAAGCCTGGTGCTGGTTCCTTGGGAATCGGAGACACCTTACTAGAAATTAAAGAAAGCAAGCCGCTACCTGCTTCTGACTAGTCAAAGGACCAAATTATGAATCTCATGATGCTGCTCGAAATGGCTTCAAGCGCTTTTGGAGACCGAGTGGCTATTGGCAGCAAAGATGGCTCAGGGGTGTCTTATACGACCCTGTATGAAAACTCTGGAAGAGCAGCCCAGTTTTTTCGTAATAGTTCAGCGGAGAAAATAGCATTCCTTGATACGTCTAGCATTGCTTTACCCACAGCGCTTTTCGGGTCAGCATGGGCAGGATTGCCGTTTGTTCCTCTTAATTACAGGCTGACTGGAGAAGAGATACGAGAACTTGGAAGTGAAATTGTTCCGGCTATTGGGGTAGCGAATATTTCTATGAAAGATGCCTTAGATGGAGTACCCGAATTCGAAGCGATAGAACGTGAAGATTTCATTCTTGAAACACGTAATGGTGAACTTCCCGATGCTGATTGGGGCATGGACCCAGATGAAATAGCAATCTTGCTATTTACCTCCGGTACTACTGGGGCTCCAAAAGCAGCAGTACTTCGCCACTCACATCTGGTTTCATACATTTTGGGATCAGTCGAGTTCATGGGTGCTGGAGATGAAGAAGCGACACTAGTGTCTGTCCCCCCGTACCATGTTGCGGGGATGGCTGCGTTATGCAGCTCAGTTTATGCAGGTAGACGAATTGTGCAACTTCCAAATTTTGATGCTGCAAGTTGGGTCGATACCGCCATTAAAGAGTCAGTAACACATGCGATGGTTGTACCGACCATGCTTTCACGAATCGTTGATGAGCTAGAGAAACGTCCTGGCGTATCAATAGATTCGCTGAGATCCCTCTCATATGGAGGAGGTAAGATGCCACGTCCAGTGATAGAAAAAGCTCTTCACCTATTCCCAAATACAAATTTCGTTAACGCTTATGGTCTCACAGAAACAAGTTCAACAATTTCTGTTCTTGGCCCTGAAGATCACCGCAATGCTTTGGAAAGCCAAGAAGAGCCAATTCGGCGACGGCTATCGTCTGCAGGGAAGCCGCTACCAAATCTTGAGGTTTCCATCCGAGATGAAGAAGGAAAAGTTCTTGAGGCCGGAACATCTGGAGAAATTTGGGTCAGGGGCGAACAGGTATCTGGAGAGTACCTTGGACATGGAACAAAGCTAACTGATGACGGATGGTTCCCTACGAACGATGGAGGCTTCCTAGATGAGGAAGGATACCTTTTCGTCGAAGGCAGAATAGACGACATCATCATTCGAGGGGGAGAAAATATTTCCCCAGGAGAAATCGAGGAGGCTCTCCTCGCACATCCACAAATTAGAGATGCGGCAGCTATTGGAATGCCGGACACGCAATGGGGAGAAATTATAGTTGCCGTGATAGTTCTCTCCGATGGCAGTGATCTACCTGTCGACGAAGTCAAAGTATTTGTCAAAGATCAGCTTCGGTCTTCGCGAACGCCCGACCATGTAGTGACAATGGATGAGCTTCCATATAACGAAACTGGGAAACTTCTCAGAAGAGTCCTCAGAGAGAACCTAAGCGGATTCTCGATTAACGAAGGTTAATGTGACCAGTTCTCAAACAATGGAGTTTGATGATGCACTTGATTACGTTCGAAACCCCTACGTCGCCGAAGAGATCTTCCAAAGACAGCAACGGACCCTATGCATTCATCTTACTGATAGTTGTAAAAGCGCAACACCGGAGAAAACCCGAGAGTTTTATGAGTATTCAAAACTGTTAAATCTCGTCACGATTGCGATATTAGATGAGAAGGAGTTAACTATCTCTGACGAGGCCCTTAGCGCTTTTGATCTTGTCTTTACTAGTTCGAATGAGAAAAGTGTAGCTGCAGTAAAAGTTCCTAACGTAAAGGAAGCAGTTTTAGGAATTAAAAATTCAGTCGAAGGAAACCCTCATTCTTCAATCATGCTCGTACAGCTTTTACGCCAGCGTACATATTTAAATATTGACACAGGACTACTTTTTGAATCAATGGCTTATGCCGCCCTTCAAGGTGGACCAGAATTCCAAAAGTGGCTCTCTAAGCGGAAGGATACTCTGGGCCAAGACAATGCAGCACCCACTGTTCTCAGTAGGCGCAGCGGTTCCGAGTTGAGAATTTCATTAAATCGGCCGGATCGAGCCAACGCTTTTTCGAGCGCTATGCGGGATGAACTAGTAGAACAGTTGCGGATGGCTGCTGCTGATAAAAGTATCGACCGGGTACTTCTAGAGGGAAAGGGAAATTCTTTCTGCACAGGAGGTGACCTAAATGAATTTGGCCTTCTCGATAGCACCTCGGATGCGCATCTCATCAGAATGGTTAATAATCCTGCTTTTTGGATGTCAAAAATTCATGACCGAATGAGTGCTCATTTAAAAGGAAAATGTATGGGCGCAGGAATTGAATTACCCGCATTTTGTAACAAGGTCATCGCTGACGAAACGGTATTAATTTCTCTTCCTGAGATAAAGATGGGATTAATTCCAGGGGCTGGTGGAACTGTAAGCATCCCCCGCAGAATAGGGCCGCAGAGAACAGCCTTCCTAGCGCTCAGTGGACAAAGCATAGATTCACAAACTGCATTCGATTGGAACCTCGTAAACGAGATTGTTCCTCAATTATGAAATGTAGAGTGCTTTAACTTTAAGAAAGACGTTCAAGAATTGTTACGTTGGCTTGACCGCCACCTTCACACATCGTCTGCAAACCGAATCTTCCACCTGACCTTTCGAGCTCATTTAGAAGTGTTGTCATTAGCCGGCCGCCTGTACAGCCTAGTGGGTGGCCAAGAGCGATCGCCCCACCGTTAACATTGACTTTTTCGTGTGGAACATTGTGCTCGCGCATCCAAACAATTGGAACTGGAGCAAAAGCCTCATTGCATTCGAATAAGTCAAAATCATCAATAGTCATCCCTGTCTTTGACAATGCATATTCTGTAGCTGGGATTGGTCCAGTAAGCATGTAAATAGGGTCATCTCCTCGGACACTTATGTGGTGAATACGCGCTCTGGGTTTCAAGCCATATTCCTTCACCGCTTTCTCGCTCGCTACCATCAAAGCAACCGCCCCATCAGAAATTTGGCTAGCCACAGCTGCGGTAATTACACCGCCCTCTTCTAGTGTCGGGAGCTGCGCCATCTTCTCAAGCGTTGTCCCTCTTCGCACACCCTCATCTTGATCTACATCACCATATGGAAGAATCTCGTTATCAAATCTGCCTTCGTCTTGAGCACGCGCAGCGCGCTCATGGGATTCAAGAGCAAATTCTTCGAGATCTTGTCGCTCTAGATTCCATTTTTTAGCTATAAGTTCGGCTCCCCTAAACTGACTAACTTCTTGCGTGCCATAACGCTCTACCCAGCCCTTTGAGGTTGAAAAGGGATCTTCAATGTCAGGACGGCCAATTGATTCATGCCCCATAACATCCATCGCAGAACCTATAGGAATAAGGCTCATATTCTGCATCCCACCTGCTATGACGATATCCTGCACTCCGGACATCACACCCATGGCGGCGAAGCTAACCGCTTGCTGGCCTGACCCACACTGGCGATCAACCGTTACACCAGGAATAGCTTCTGGCATGCCTGCAGCTAACCATGCTGTTCGTGCGATATCGCCTGCTTGTGGACCCATATTGTCCAAACAGCCCATAATCACATCATCTACTGTCATCGGATCAATCCCGACCCTATCAATTAGTCCCTTTATCGCATGAGCTCCTAAATCAGCAGGATGTTCTTCAGCGAGGCCACCTCCCCGCCTACCTACAGGAGTTCTAACAGCATCAATAATATAAGCTTCGCCCATCGTTATTCCTTTCGATTGTTCTCTACGGTACAGGAAAGGATGGGGGGAAATAAACTCTAAAGAGTTTCTTCTAAGAATAAATCAACCTAGGTTGCTACCGTGGTTCTTTAGGCAAGCCAAGAACTCGCTCACCAATGATATTCCTTTGAATTTGGTTGCTTCCTCCATAGATTGTGTGAGCTCGACTATATAGGAATGTTCGCTGTTCCTTATCAAGAATGAGTGGAATGCCTTCGTGGCCGCCATGCCCATCATGCGCAGCGACCATACCTGATGTTCCACGAACTTCCATCCATAATTCACCAAGTTTCCTATGCCAAGAAGCCCAAAATAATTTTCCTATGCTCTGCTCCGCACCCGGAACACCATCTGCTACTAACGCTGTAAGCATTCGTAGCTGATTGAACCTAAGAACTTCCAATCCAATGTATAGGTCGACGACTTTCTGGCGAAGAACAGCATTTTCCCAAGCTCCAGTCAATGATGCAGTATTGATGAGCTCGTCTAATTCTTGGCGAAAGCTAGTTTGCTGTCCAAGAGTTGATGCACCGCGTTCGAATGCTAACGTGCCCATAGCGACTTTCCAGCCATTCCCTTTTCCCCCCACTACATTTTCTTCTTTAGTTTTGGCACTATCAAAAAATGTCTCGTTGAACTCAGAACCGCCAGTTAGCTGGATAATGGGACGGACAGTTATCTCTATCTGCTCCATTGGAACAAGAAGGTAGGACAATCCGGCATGACGAACAGATCCCTCTTCGGTTCTTGCAACTACGAATATCCAGTCAGCATATTGAGCAAGGGATGTCCATACTTTCTGCCCGTCAATTACCCAGTATCCATCAACAAGGTCTGCTCGCGTTTTTATGTTGGAGAGGTCAGATCCAGCATCAGGTTCACTGTAGCCTTGGCACCAGAGTTCGTCTCCTGAGAGAATTTTAGGAATAAATCTCTCTTGTTGCGCCATAGAACCAAATGCAAGGAGAGTCGGCCCAAGAAGAGTGACGCCCATATTCGGAATCCTTCCTGGCGCTTTGGCTTCTACATATGTTTTATGGAAGAGGACCTGTTCTACAAGTGAGCACTCTCTTCCCCCTATCCATTTTGGAAAATCAATTCCTAACCATCCACCGGTGGCAAGTTCTCTTTCCCAAGCAATTTGAAGTTCCGGATCAACGTCATCATGACCGGTTAGGCCTTTCCCGCGGAGTTTTACGAAATCACCTCGAATATGTTCTTCAAGCCAAGTTCGGACTTCATCACAGAAATCTGTCTGATCCTTTGTGTATGAGAAGTCCATTTAGTCCTATACCTTCATTCTTCAAATCAATATATTATTATTTGGATTTCCGTCGTTGGAGAGTCAGACGTTCTTCTTGCTCATCCAGTTCTTCGACCAGACGGAGATAGCGCTCAAAACGCTGCGGGTCTATTTCTTTCTGTTGAATTGCGGCCAATATTGCGCAATCAGGTTCGACCTGATGAGTGCAATTAGAAAATCGGCAATACGAAGCGACTTCGCTTATCTCAAAGAAGACTTTATTTAGAGCTTCTTTTGCATCCCAAAGTCCTATACCCCTAATCCCAGGCGTATCGATCAGAATTCCACCGCTTGGAATAAGCATTAGCTCACGCGCAATAGTCGTATGGCGGCCTTTGTTATCTCGACTGCGAACTTCAGTTGTCTGCTGTATCGTCTCTTCAACCAGTTCATTCACAAGTGTCGATTTTCCCACCCCAGACTCCCCTAATAAAACTAAAGTCTTGTCTGGTGAGAGAAGTTCTCTCACTTCATTAATTCCAGCACCTGTAAAGGAACTAGTTTGAATGATAATAATTTCTTTAATTTCCTGCTGAAGCTGGTTCCAGTCTTCAGATATTCCTTGATCGACTTTGGTGAGGAGAAGGAGCGGGACAGCATCACTGTTTTGAGCCAAGATTAGGAATCTTTCTACTTTTGCGATGTTGGCGGGACGGTCTACAGAGCAGGTGATCCCAACAAAGTCCACATTCGAGACAAGAACTTGTTCTTTTTCTTGTTCAGCGGGGTCCCTCCTTGATATTGACGAATAGCGTGGAAGAATTGTTTCGATACGGAACCCAATATCGGGGTCATCTACAACGGTTATCCAATCTCCAGTCGCCGGCGCTAAGTCAATTGTTGTTCGTTGGCTATCAGAAGCCACGCGCAACTCACCTTCTTCTGTGAGGACGTCGACCTCGCCTCGGTCAACCCTACGAACACGGCCCAACCTTGCTTTGTCAATCATTGTTGACTGTTTCGATGCGTAATGCCGCCATCCTAATTGGTTAAGTAGCTTCATGACTCTGGTCTGAGGCTACCTTAGTTTTTGTGCAGTTCTTCGTTTAAACCTTGCCAACTGGAATTTTCGCCTCTGTAAATTGCTTCGACTTTACCTGTTTGCGAATTACGTCGGAATAGTAGGTCATCCTGCCCTGATAACTCTGACCCCTTGACTACCGAACCGTCTGGGGTCAAAACTAGTGTGCCTGCAGTAACATAAAGCCCTGCTTCTACTATGCAATTATTTCCGAGGGATATTCCGATACCTGCTTCGGCGCCCAATAGACAGTTCTCACCTATTGAAATTACTTCAGAACCTCCTCCAGATAGGGTCCCCATTATTGACGCGCCGCCGCCGATATCTGATCCGTCACCTACTACAACACCAGCTGAGATTCGCCCCTCGATCATTGATGTTCCGAGTGTACCTGCATTGAAATTACAGAATCCTTCGTGCATAACAGTGGTCCCATCCGAAAGGTGCGCTCCGAGCCTCACCCGGTTTGCATCGGCAATGCGAACCCCGGCGGGGATAACGTAGTCAGTCATTCTTGGAAATTTATCGAGCCCGTGGACGAGGATATTGATTCCTTCAGCTTGCAGCTGGGCCCTTTTAACATTGAAACCTTCCACTTCGAATGGCCCGAGATTGGTCCAAACACAGTTTGTAAGTTGACCGAATATCCCTGTTAGATCTATTCCATGTGGCTGGACGAGCCTGGCCGATAGAAGGTGAAGACGAAGGTACGCATCAACCGCATCAACCGGTTCATCGGTTGGTGCAGCTATAAAGCAAACAACCACAATTTTCTCTCCGTTAGGTGAATCACTGTTTAGAGCAGCATCAAGGATGGGTTGAATTATGTGCGTTGATTCTTCTAAGTAGCCGATGTTTTTTTCAACAGATTCAAGAATGCTCTGGATGTCTCGCATGAGATGTTCTTCGAGCTCATATGTTTCAGTCTTGCCATTCCAATTAGCTGCGTTCGCTACCAAAGCGCATGTATACGGGTCTGACCCCAGTTGTGGAGCGGGATAATAGACATCAAGGATATTTCCATTAGCGGTTTTTGTTGCAAGACCAATCCCGAAGGCAAATGGGGTGGAGAAGTTTTCAATGTTTTGCTCAAGCTGGTTCTGATTTTCTTGAAGTTGTTCAAGGTTGCGGATTTCTGTCATAGCAATGACGTTAGCGTGTAAATGGGATGGTTGGGACGTATGAGGTAGCGTTATCTCGTGGGTGCTAGGAACTTCAGGGGTATACAGAATGAATTACTTGATTCCGCCTCACCAGAAGTCTTGTTCATTGTTGCCGCTGTTTCACAATATTTGGGTGCCGCACTGGCGTTTAGCATTTTCGATAATTTAGGAGCGAGTACGGTTGCAACGTTGCGTGTGCTCGGTGCTGCTTTGGTTCTTATCTTGTTGAGACGATCTTGGAGGCGTTCGTTAAAAGACTTAGATATGGTTTGGACTGCATCATTTGGGATTGTTTTGGCAGGGATGAATCTGTGCTTTTATCTCGCAATAGATAATCTTCCTTTAGGAAATGCGGTAGCGATTGAGTTCTTGGGGCCTATAGCGGTAGCGGCCGCTGGGCATCGATCCTCAAGAAATGTGGTTGCGCTTATCGTGGCGAGCCTTGGGGTCCTTCTTTTGGCCCAAGTAACTTCTGTAGGGACCGTCACCGGTGTGCTCTTTGCTCTGGCCGCAGGGGCCTTATGGGCTCTTTATATTGTTTTAGGGAGCAAAGTTGCTAAAACTGGCGCGCATCTAGACGGTCTAGGAATTGGCATGCTCATCGGGGGTCTAGTGATATTTCCGAGTTCTCTTCATACGATAGGCCGTGCACTTGATTCTCCTCTGTTGATGCTGGTTGCTCTATCAACTGGGGTTCTGGGGAATGTGATTCCGTATGGGATCGATCAGCTAGTCTTTCGCCGAATTTCAAAAACGAGATTCGCGTTCTTGCAATGCTTATTACCGGCAACAGCCGCTTGCGTTGGGATCCTGGTACTTCGGCAAAAGACTTCCCTAGGTGAACTTTTAGGGATTGGTTCAATTATCTTTGCTATTGCCCTCAGAGGAAAAGAAGATTAGTTGACTAAGATCCTAGAATTCTTCGAGCTTGCTTAGCTAATGCCTCGTCAATCATATTTCCATCATAAACAGCCGAAGCTGATCCTTGTGAGAGAGCTTGATCATAGACCGCTAATAATTCCTTGGCGCGATTAACTTCTGCCTGAGAGTACGAAAACGATTGATTTGCGAGGGGTACTTGTGAAGGGTGAATACAGAGCTTCCCTGAGAACCCTAACGCTCTTGCTTGATATGCTTCTTCTGTAAATCGTTCGTCGTCAGAGAAATCCGTTACGATTTGATCGATCACTGGAACTCCAGATAGTCGGCTCGCCATCCCCATTTGGGATCTGGCTAGGAATACTTCGTCATTGCCGGTTGTACGAAAACCGCCTAAATCTAACACATAATCCTCGGCTCCAAAATATGCGGCAATGACAGACGTGTTTGAGAGGATTTCAGTAGCGGATGCCACTCCGAGAACGGTTTCGATTCCAACAATAATTTTTCTTTCGATAGAGTTTTGCGAGAGTATTTTCTCTGCTTCCTCTAGCTCTTCTAAGTTGTTGATCTTTGGAATAACGACACAGTCTACTTCTGGGGGAAGAGCTTGAATATCAAGTTCAAAATGTGATGAAGATATTGGATTGACCCTCGGGAAGGCTTCAAGTTTTTTCATTTCTTCGGAATCGATGAACTCCTGGAAATTCTTACGTGCCTTGTTCTTTTCCTCATCAGGGACGGCATCTTCAAGGTCGACGATGGATGCATCAGGCTGGATTTTCGGAAGTTTTTTCAGAAGTTCAGATTTATTTCCTGGAGCAAACAGCACACTCCTGAATTTTTGTATCATTGAAGCTCCTTAATGTCCTTGAAATAGTCTAACGCTTCTGGATTAGCGAGTGCCTCAGCGTTTCGAACGGGCTTACCTTCTACGGTAGCTTTAGCGGCCAATTCTGAGATTTTTCCGCTTCGGGTTCTAGGGAGGTCAGAGACTGCATGAATGAATGACGGCACATGTCTTGGTGAAGCTTGATCTCGAAGCGAGTTTTGAATTTTTTTCTTAAGTTCGTCGTCGAGCTTAGTATCTGGGGATAGCACAACGAAAAGGACTACTCGGTCGTCACCTTTCCAACTTTGGTTTATTACTAAGCTTTCAGTGATTTCAGACAGCGAATCTACGACTGCATATATCTCAGCGGTTCCTATCCGGACACCACCAGGGTTTAGAGTCGCATCTGACCTCCCGTGGATGATAATTCCGCCGGCAGGAGTCCATTCGGCAAAATCTCCTTGATGCCAACTTCCTGCATACCTGTCAAAATATGCAGACTGGTATCTTTCTCCATTCTCGTCATTTAGAAATCCAATGGGCATTGACGGAAATGGGTTTGAACATACGAGTTCGCCCTGTTCTCCCGAATCTAGTACTTGACCGGTATCACTAAGGATCTCAATTTCTAAACCCAAAGCTGGTTTCTGAATTTCACGTCTATTTACTGGACCTGTTGGGTCACCCCCCACTAGGCATCCACAGAGATCAGTTCCGCCAGACATCGATTGAAGATGAACATCTTTTTTAATTTTCTGGTATACATAGTCGAATCCTTCGCCAACAAGGGTTGAGCCTGTTGAACAAATTGTCCTGATACTTGAGAGATCGTGAGTGTCTATTGGTGATATGCCAGCGTTAGCGCATGCGTCTATGTATTTTGCTGAAACACCAAACAACGTAATGGAAAGCTCATCGGCTAAATCAAATAGGGTTGTTGGGCTTGGATAAAATGGTGATCCGTCGTACAGGATGACCGTAGCCTGTGATGTTAAGGCGGAAGCTAGCCAATTCCACATCATCCATCCTGTAGTGGTGTAATAGAAGACTCTATCTCCTGCTTTGACATCGCTTTGTAGCCTGTGCTCCACTAGATGCTTTATTAGAACTCCTCCGGATCGGTGAACAATGCATTTAGGCTTCCCCGTTGTTCCAGAGGAGTACAGAATGTACCAGGGGTGGTCAAAGCTATGGGATGGAAAGTCGATTGCTTTCGCATTGTAGGTTTTGAGGAAATCTGACCAAAGCGTTTGAGGATGAGGGTGTAGCGTTTTTTCTTTGGAGATCCCTTCATGGGTGTATGGGACGATAATGGTTTGCTCGAGGGTTGGTAATCTTGCTTCAACTTCATGGAGCTTATCCAAGCAGGAAAACCATTTACCCCCATAGAAGTAGCCATCGGTCGCGAAAAGTACTTTTGGTGCCGCTTGAGTAAACCGATCTAGCAGCCCTTTGGCTCCGAAGTCTGGGGATGCAGAAGTGAATACTGCGCCAATGCTTGCAGAGGCAATCATAACCGCAATTGTTTCTGGGCGATTAGGTAACCATGCTGCAATACGGTCTCCGCTTTCTACCCCTATGTCTAAAAAAGCTTGCTGCAATTTGGAGACTAGGTCATTTAGCTCAGACCAAGTTAATTTAGATCCATTGCCAAGCTCATCTCTCCAAACTATGGCGTCAGTGTCATCGCTCCTCTTGAGAAAGTTCTGCGCGATGTTGATAGAGCTGGCTGGGAAGAACACAGAGTCATATAAGTTGGCTCCTGTGGCGAGCACTTGTTCACTCACCTCGCTAATGATTCCAAGATGATTATGCGCGTGGATCCAGAACTGATCTGGCCTGTCGACACTCCATTTGTGGATTGCGTCATAATCAGGAAGTTCGATATCGAAGAGGTGTTCGGCCTCCTTAGCAAAATCCATCAAGCAAGAGGTTCCGATTCTTTCTTTTGATGGCTCCCATAGTTGACTCACATTATCAGCATAGCCCAGTAGACAAATCGTCAACCTAAGAGGTTAGGGCTGTTGTGGAGCTGAGGGGAGTCGAACCCCTGGCCTCCTCGATGCGACCGA
>CEVN01019455.1_pt1 | contig 22027 bp, 20 predicted proteins | sample 427041 | NCBI WGS metagenome assembly CEVN01 (sample SAMEA2623463, study PRJEB7988) | marine metagenome | biome: marine biome (ENVO:00000447); feature: surface water layer (ENVO:00002042); material: "saline water (ENVO:00002010), including plankton (ENVO:xxxxxxxx)" | depth 5 m
GAAGTAAAATTGACTGATTTAGAAGTTCTTGCAAGTAAACAAATCGACGCTCTTGATGAGGCACAGTCAGTTGTCGCTGACCTTAATGTCAGTATTGGAGATACCAGGGAAGAGATGGAATCTGCAAGCCCTGACCATTTGAAAGACAGACTCCATGCGGCTCAAATAAAGCGAGTAGATGCAGAAGGGGTAATGGCAAAGGCTCTAACAGCGCTGGAGAGCGGTAGTGAGCATGAGTCATTACTTAGCGACAGAGTAGATGATTTAAGTTCAAGAATTGAATCTCTTAATTCGAATATAATCTCAAGGAGCGAAATGATTGATAATTTGCAAGCATCCATAGCGACAGATTCTATTGAATTAAAAGACAGAGAAGAGGAAAGAACACAATTACTCGAGGAAAATAAAGGTCTGGAGGATGAAAGAATAGCTCTCGTTGATGAAAGAGCAAGTCTTCGAACAGAATTGACTCAAAAATCAACAGATGCTCAGTCTAGAAGAAGGCTAAGCGATGAACTTGGACGCTCTATTATCAACAAAGAAATGGTGATTAATGAATTGTTTGCCGAAATGCAAAACAATCAAATTGAGCCTGCATCGGCTGATACTAGTTTACCATCTGTTGGTGATGCTGAGAAGCGAGTTAGAACTCTAGAACGTTCGATGGAAAAGCATGGGCCAGTAAATATGCTTGCTATAGAACAATATGCTGAATGCGAAGAAAGACTTGATTCAATGAAGGTAGAGTTCAAGCAATTACAATCAAGAAGAGCAAACCTGGTTGAAATCACAGAGAAATTGGAATCACAAAGAAAAGAAAAACTAATCAAAGTTTTAGATAAGGTAAATGAGAATTTCAAGGAGTCTTACAAGATTTTGAGTGATGGAGGTAAAGGCGAATTGTATCTTGAAAATCCGGAAGAGCCATTCAAGGGAGGACTTGAATTATGGGCTAAACCTAAGGGTAAGTCATCCAAGGTGAATCGTTTACAATTGTCTGGCGGCGAACAATCGATGGCAGCTCTAGCGTTGATTTTCGCAATACAAGATTATGATCCAAGTCCATTTTACTACTTTGATGAAGTAGACCAAAACCTAGATGCTATAAATGCAGAAAGGATTGCTAAAATGTGTAGAAAGAGAAGCAAGAAGGCGCAATTCCTAATGGTTACTTTGCGTAAAGTTTCACTACGTCTAGCCGATCACCACATAGGAATAACTCATGGTGGAGATGGTTGTAGTAGAAGAATAGTTGATTTCGACCGTGAGAGAGCAATCAAACTAAGTGAAATAGAATCAGCTAAAAACAATCCACTAGATGAGAGAATTAGCGCTATTGCTCTTGAAAAGATACTAGATGCTCAAACAGATATGCCAACAGTTCCAGAACCTCTACCTCCACCGAGTAGTTTGGGAGGACTGCTTAACTTCACCAATGATTTAGAAGAGGAAGAAACCACGATTTCAGGTCTTATGGAAAGAACCAGTGAGACCACAGAAGATATTGAAGAAAGGCGAGAAATAGTCGAAGCGATAGAATCTATAGAGCAAGAATCTGAACAAATAGAGCAAGAAAAGCAAGTCGAAGAAGAAATTTGAGAGTGGTATTTTGGCATCTAAACAATCAGCACTGGACAAATGGTTCCTTAGACAGGACATCATTAATCAGTTACTTGAGTCAGGTGAAGAATCTGAAGATGCGTTGAAATTTGCTGAAAGGATAATGCCAGTAGTCGAGGCAGAAGAATCGGAATATCAATCATTAGAAGACCCATTTGACCGTTCTGTAGCCTTAGTATTATCATTGGTTAAGGATCAAGAATTAAACCCCTGGGATGTCGATTTGTCTACATTTCTCAAAGTATTTACTAAAAGAGTTAGGCTTGAGTCGGATAAACTCAATCTTCCAGCATGTGGTAGACTAATTAGAATGTCTTGGGAAGTATTGAATCAACAAGCAATAGTTTTGTTTGACCGAGTACAAAATATGGATCAAGAAGATGAGTGGGAAGATGAGATAGATTTTGGATGGGAATCAGATTATGATGACCAAGATTACCTATTTACTACTTCTATTCTAGAGGGCCAGGTTGATGACATTTTACCATCATTATTTGATGAGAGGATTCGAAGGGAAGAGGGCCGACCAGTAACCTTAGGAGAGTTATTATCTGCATTCAAAGATGCTGCGGAGGATGCTGAAGGGTTGAAGATTAGAGAAGAGAACCGTTTGGCGCATCAGGCAGAACTTGGAGAATATCTAAGCGATGTAGGGGGAAGGATGCATAATGAGGATTTGGAAGGAGATATATTCCGTTGTTGGAGTGCTCTAAGAAAAACCTGTAAAAAATTCGATTCTGTCAAAGTAAGAGTAATTGATGTAATGAAAGAATTAGGTGTTATTTTGGAGCAAGAAAATGGCCATGAGCCCGAAGGCTATGAAGAAGAAGCTAAGGTCGCCTCATTTATTGCTAGTCTATTTTTAACTCACAGAGGATATGCTTTAATCAGCCAAGATGAAGTTCCATATGGTGAAATAATGTTGGAAGATTTGTGGCCTAATGTTGCTGAGTTTGAAGAAGTTAATCAAAGGATAGAGGAAAAGAAGAATGTTCAATCACAGGAAAGCGAGAAAGAAGAAACAGGCTCGGTTCAATTTGCTAAAAGAAGAGCTGAGAAGTTGAGAATAAAGGAAGAAAAAGAGCGTGCTGCGATGGAGAAGTCGATTGCTGAGCAAGAGGTTAAAGAAGACCTCCCCTCACACGAATGGTTAGTGGAGTAAGGATTTGGTTACATGTCGGAATTACAACTTGATACCTTACTTGAAGCAACTCTGTTTGGTGCAGGAAGATCTATGTCAGTTACCGAACTTTGCGAGTCTTTAGGTTATGATGAAGATGAGATGTTAGATTGTTTGTATTCGCTTCGCTCAACATTGAAAAGACGACGAGGAGGGGCTTTGCAAATTGCAGAGGTCGGCGATCGATGGGCTATTGAAGTAAAGCCAGAGATTGCTGAACATCTCCCCAAAGAGGCGAAAACGGAATTGCCGAAAAAATTGCTAAAAGCAGCCTCTCTTATCGCATATCATCAACCAATGACGCAATCTAGATTAGTTGAATTATTGGGACAAAAAGCCTATGATTATGTTAGAGAACTTGCTCAATATGGCATGATTGATAGAAGGAAAGACGGCAATACTAGAAGGCTGACTACTACTAGAAGATTCTCAGAAGCCTTTGGATGTCCATATACTGACAGAAAGAAAGTCAAAGCATGGTTTAGGGAACAGGTCCAAAAAACAGGTATTTTGGATGATCTTGAGTCCAGCGACGTGGTAAAAGATGAATCAGAATATCAAGGAACGGTTCAAGATACTCTTAAATTTGAAGAAGAATGATTATTCCTTTCTTAATTCGTCTAAGATATTCTTTACAGTTGTCTGTGTTTTAGGTCCGTTATGAGCCTGCAATCTCGCAGCAACTAATTCGATCTCTTCACCCACTGCCCCAGCACTAACAGCCATGTTTCTTGAGTGTAATTTCATGTGACCTGCTTGGATTCCACTGGTTGCTAATGCTCTAAGTGCTCCTAGGTTTTGTGCTAACCCAGCAGCGCAAATGATTCCAGCAAGCTCATTTGCTGATTGAACGCCTAGTATTGCTAGGTTGGCTTTTGCGGTAGGGTGCACTTTTGATGCTCCACCAACAATTCCCACTGCCATAGGAGTTTCAATTCTGCCAACCAGGTTACCTTCATCATTAATACTCCAATTTGTCATCGAAGAATAATGATTATTGGAATATGCTGACCATGCATGACATCCAGCCTCAATTGCTCGCCAGTCTTGTCCACAAGCAACCGCTACACTGCTAATTGCATTCATTACGCCTTTGTTATGTGTAGTGGCCCTAAATGGGTCTGCAACAGCAAAATGATGCGCTTCTATGATTCCATTGATTACTTCTTTACCATTCTCAATACTGCCATCGCTGGAGAGTTCTTCAGGTGTGAAAATCGCTTCAACTCTTGCTAATCTGTGGGCTGCTAGATTAGATAAAATCTTCAAATGAACTCTTCCTCCAGTTAAACGTTCTACTTCTGGGGCAATTAATTCAGCCATCGTATTCACTGCATTAGCGCCCATTGCATCTCTGCAGTCTACAATGATGTGAAGGATTAGCATAGGTCCAGATAGCGTTTCAATTACTCTTGTTTCGATGCGTTTGCAACCTCCTCCTAATTTGATCATAGTAGATGGTAAACTATTGCACAAAGCAATTATCTCATCTTTAGACTGGTTTAGGTTTTTCATCGCCTCTTGTATGTCAGGTGCATCTAGGATTTGTATTTGGCCAATCATCAATGGGGCATCATTTTGAGTATGGAATCCGCCGTTTTGTAGGCATCTTTTTGCCATATTAGATGCAGCTGCAACGACACTAGATTCTTCTAAACAAAATGGAATTAAGTAATGCTTCCCATCGATTACAAAGTTTGTAGCAATGCCAACAGGTAATGACATTGTGCCAATTACATTTTCAATCATCCTATCAGCAGCTTCATCAGATAATTCTCCATTGTTAGCTAAAGCCTCAACTTGTTCATCTGAAATGCCAGATAATTTCTGAACTAATTTTCTTCTATCATCTACTGACAATTTGAAGAATCCACTCAAACGACTATTCTCTACAGGCACCCTCTCACCATGCATAGGCATGAGGAGTTGGCAAATAAGTCATGGGTTGACATCTTTAGCAAATTAACGGGTTTAACGCTTTTACTAACGCGTTAATTATGCGTTAATTATACGTTATTTCAGTGATTAAAACGATTCGAATATTTCGATTAACACTAAATAACGCGTCATAATGATCTTGAACTTGGTGAAATATCAAATACCTAATTGCTCGATGCTGTGATATGCGTGTAGATGGGCTTGGCTTTGATTTACCGAACTTAACTTCTAATCCATTTTCTGCAATACCATTAGAAGGAAGCAAATCTGATTTGTATGTTGGCAGGCTAGATATTAGAAGGAGACTTGCACAACATATCAAATTTAGATCTACTAGAAGGATACTAATGGCTGGTGATTTAGGGAGTGGAAGAACATCTTTACTACGCTGTTCGGCACTTGAAGCCCCAGTTTCAGTCCATATCGACCATATATCAGCCTCTAATCCTCATGAAAGTATACTGCAGAGAATGTATTCTGAATTAGTAGGATATGATTTTCCAACAAATACTGTAGAGTTGGTCAAGAAGATGGTCGATTTTTCTCATACATTTAGTGGAAGTTTGCCATTAATTGTCATCGATACTCCTAATGTAGAGGATAGTGTGCTATATGTTGCATTGAGGGAGGTTTTACCAGCATTGGAGCGGCTTCAAGCAGTAATTGTGGTCGTAGTAGAATCAAAGCAAAGGATGAATATTCCAGAAAGTGTATTACATAGTTTTGACAATGTTGAGACATTACCCATCTTATCAATTGATGAGGTACAAGCTTTGGTTGAAAAGCGAATATCTTCGGTTAGTGATCAAGAATTCTCTTTAGATTTTGAGAATGCTCGAGCAATTCACAGCAAGACTGGAGGTTTGCCATTAGAAGTTGTTAAGTTTATGCGAGATGCTATCGATAATTATAGAATGAATGATTCTAGTTCTAATCAGCAATATGAGCCACAGATTAATCAAAATGATGCTGTAGAAATTCAAGTTCAAGAACCAGTTTTACAAAACGATAAGAATCTAGTAGAAGTTAATGATTCAGAAATTATTGATGCATCAATGCCATGGAATGAGAGGGATAGTGAAAGTAAATCTTCCATGTTTGAGGCTCCAACAAACTTATTTGATTTTGATTTGGATTTAGATGGTTTATCAGAATCACAACAATCTGATAAACCGGTTGAAGATTTAGCATATTCTGCAAATCCAGATACAGAAGAGATAATCATTGCAGATTCTAAGCCGAGACCTAAGATAGATGCAGGAGCATTTGGTGGGTTACTTGGTAGAACTAGAGATTTTGATGAAATGGAGAAAAATGAACCTGAGGAAATGGTTAACCAACACAATAACGATGGTACTGAACTTTGGATTTCCAAGGAAATGATTGAAGCGGAAGAAAAGATTGAGTTCGAGGAACATAACTCTGCAGAATTGATTTATGATGAAATTGGATTGGAAGATGATGGAGATGAATTAGAGGAATTTAATACTCCTACTGTAGATGAAATTAGCAACATTGCAGATAGTCAAGAAGATTCTTTAGCTATACAGAAAATAATGGCATTATTGGCCAATTTGGTTTCTCAAACATCGCAACAAAAAATACAACCAGGTGACGATTTCTTAGATTCTTTACTTAATCTTTCAGAAAAGCGATTTGGTGAAAAAATAGATTACCCACTAAATCCAACTGTATTATCTTCACTTAATTCTAGTGAATCATATGTTCTTTCAATAGCAAAAGTAAGAAAATACTCACCTAGTGATAAAGAAATCTTAGAACATTTGGGGATAAAGCGGCCAAGGTTGTCACAAATCAGCAACAAGCTACTAAAGTCAGGAATTCTAAATGCTAGGATGAAGGGTCGAAGTAGATATTACGAATTAACTCAATCAGCAAAAGCCCAACTTATTGCTTGGGGAATAATAGGAGGTGATGAATAATGTCTTGGAGCATATCTTGGTCATGGCAAGCCGCAGCAAGAATCTCAGCAATAGCTGCCGTTGAGGGAGGTATTGTAGTTAGTAATGGTTTGGAATTAGTACTAATTGAATCAGATGGACGTATTAGATGGACAGTAAAAACGCCATTCAAAGTTCATTCAATAAATTATCATAATGGAGTTCTAGCTGCTCTTGCTGCTCATGGATTTTATGTAATTTCAACTACTGATGGTAGTATGTTACATGATGGAAGATCTACATATGGTGGTTTTACAGATGTATTATCTCGTCCAGGTGGTGGATGGATTTTATCTGGTAAAGAAGGTCAAATGCATCTATTTTCACATGAAGGAGTTGGCATAAAGAGATTTGAAACAGGTAAAGTTAGGAGATTAGTAGGTTGGCTGGATAGAGAACATATTTTGTGGCAATCCGATGAAGGTAAACTATGGTGCGGAAGACTTGGCAATAATTATTCAAAACGTTGTGTTGAAGATAGGATTTGGAGTTGGGTATCAAGACTTGACCAAGGTAGATTACTTTTACAAACCAGTTCAGGGGAAATCTGGGAAGGAGTGCCTCATCCATTTGGCTGGGATCATATTGAAAAGTTACAGTCTGATTCATTGGAACCCATGGAAGGAATAAGATGCGGTGATGGTTGGTGGGTCTTGGGAATAGAAGGATTACTGTATCATTTATCAGGTCTAAATAATGAGAATGATACTACTTTGGGACAAAATATGAATTTAGGAGATTTATTACAGAAAGTTACTGCTGATAGTATGGTTACAGCAACGAGAAATGGATTACTTAGAATGTGGAAAGCACCTCACTTGGCTAATTCAGAAAGAGAAAGTCGTTTCCAAGCCGCTGCTGAGGCTGCATTGGCTAGAAACTGGGATGAAAGGAAAGTAATGTTTGATCGTGCTAGACAAGCAGAAGACGAGGGTAGATTATCACTAGCTGTAGAATTATACCAGGCTCTTGGTAGACAAGAGGATGTCAAGAGATTACTAAAAAGACAAAAGGAGGGTGGAGAGTGACAATTGAAGATACAATCTCTAAAGAAAAGTTACTACATTACCTTAATCTAACCAAAGAAGCAAGAGAAAAGGCTACTGCAATACATCCAGAAGGTTCTAAGGAAGCAGAAATGCTTGCAGTATTAATTAGAATGGCTGACGATTATTCCAGCGATGCTAACTATTTCATGGAAAATGGCGACTATGTCAGGGCTTTTGGTGCCATAAATTATGCTCATGCTTGGATTGATGCAGGTATCAAACTGAAACTACTAGATGGTCATGGAGATGACGATCTGTTTACTTTACCTTAATCGTTCTATAGACCTTCAATAAGTCTTAAATGATTATTTTTTGCCACTTCAACAACTGAGCGACCTGATTGATATAATCGCTTTTTCAATGCCTTATCGATAGTCAAAACAGCGTAACTATGTTGTATTGATAATTCGAAAATATAGTCATCAGTATGAGAATTTTCAAATGAATCCATAGAAACAGATTTTTGTTTTAGCAGTTCAAGTAACAATGACTTTCTTCTTGGTCTTTCAATTTCTAGAGCTTCAAGTTCAATCAAAACGCTATCTAGAAGAATCAATTCATAATTACCAAACATGCGTTCTAACTCTGATTCGAAATTGATACCTGAATCAATTATTGCAACCCAGCCGCAGCTGTCAACAATAATTTTCTGTGTCATTGTATCGCCTATTGAATGATACCGTATCCAATTAATCTCCAGCGAGAACCAATTCTTCGTGATAATGAAACTCTTTCTCCGGTATCAACACATATTGGTAATTTTAACTCTAGAGAAGTTCTGGTCTTTTCTGCATTTTTCGTGACTCCAACAGATGTAGCAGTTGCAACATTTATCATTAACATCTCGTTATTTCTTAGAGGATGTATTTTCTCTGGATTTGAACCATCTGTAGAGACCATATTGTCCATTAAATGAACAGAAATCTCAATTGAATTTTTAACTTCTGGGAGAGATCCAGATAAAGAAACAACTTGTCCAGATAGGTTATCTGAAGTTGTAATAGATGGGTCAAGTTGTGTTGCTAACCCACATAGACCTCCAGCATGCATTTTTTCTAAAGCTAATCCGCCACCTTGCATACTAGTTACAGTTGCCTTAATTGGCTCCCAACGAATCTTAGATCCTTGCTGAATTTTTCTTCCTGGACCGATTTCAATTTCATCGCCAATTTTGAATTCTCCTCTAACGATGCTACCTCCAATAACTCCGCCCTTAAGTTTGGTAGGACGAGTTCCCGGCCTGTTTATGTCAAATGATCTTGCGACATGCATTAGAGGCTTTTCTTTATCATCTCTATCAGGTGTTGGAATAGTTTTCTCGATAGCATCTATCAATATATCTAAGTTAACATCATGGTGAGCCGATACTGGAATAATTGGAGCATCTTCAGCAACAGTACCTTTCAAGAATTCTTTAATTTCTTGATATGATTCAACAGCACGTTCTCTGGTGACTAGGTCAATTTTGTTTTGAACTACTACTATGTTTTTGATACCTGACATATTTAGTGCCATTAAATGCTCTCTAGTTTGTGGTTGAGGGCACTTTTCATTTGCTGCAACCATCAACATTGCACCATCCATAATTGATGCTCCAGTAATCATTATTGCCATTAGTGTCTCGTGACCAGGTGCGTCAACAAAAGATACAACTCTTTGAAGTTCATTATCGACATCCTTTTTGCCATTAGGATTCTTTCCAGATGCGTAAAATGTACCGTCTTTGGTTTTATAGAATGCAGTATCTGCATAGCCCAATTTAATTGATATACCGCGCTTTCTTTCTTCTGAATGAGTATCAGTCCAAACTCCAGAAAGAGCCTTTGTCAAAGTAGTCTTTCCATGGTCTACGTGACCAACTAATCCGATATTTACGGTTGGTTGTGCAGGAAGTTTTCTCGCCATTCCTACACTCTCCTATTCACGAAAACCCTCTCGGGATTCACTCCGATGATTCCTCACTTTCAGCAGCAGATAGAATATCAGCCAATGCCTTCTTACCTGCTTCAACAACCTTGAGATTGATTTGTCTGGTGTCTTGGGTAACAGTGTTGCCACGGAAATTTCTACGCTTTCTAAGTCCATCAGGTTTGTATCGGAATCGCTTCTTTTCGCCACCTTTGGTCTTGAAAACCAAATTATGTCCTTTGAATCCAGTTGATTGAGTAACCAAGATTGACTGTCTAGAACCACCTTCTAGGTCTCTTCTTAGAGGAGTTCCAGTTTTGTCAGCACCACCAGTAATTTGTAATTTATATCCTGAAAGAGTCTTGTCACCTTCACCTACGAAAATTCCATCGACAATATCGCCAATTTTTTTCCCTAGAATTTGAGAGTAGTTATTTCCCGAAATTTTCAATGAGTATGCTTTACCGTTGCTTTTTGGGTCTGTATCATTTACGACAGCAACGAACTCTCCTTGTGAACCAGTAGCCATAATTACACCTCTAAGACAGGTTGGCCAACAGTGACCTATATTTATGCTCACCGGATGAAAAACAATTGGTTTTTGTTGCTTACAATCGCTTTTTTATCAGCATTTCTAGCCTGCTTGCTATATCACTTGGTAAGAAATGTGGCATGCTGAGATGGGTAGTTCTACCTCGTCCGTCACTAACTGCCGAGATTCTGGTTTTGATTAGTTGCCTATTTTCTAATTCTTTGAGATATTTCCATAAGGTTGTGTGGCTTTTCATATCTTGCTCATATTCTTCACATACTACTGCGTAGAGGCTTTCTACGTCACCAGTAGTCATTGAACTTTCTTTCTTCAGCCTTCGACAAATTGCTAGCAATACCAGCATTGCATGATTTTTCAAACCATCAATAGCATCTATTTCTGATACCATATCAACTGATAAAATATCATCTTTAGCATGGACATCATCAACACTAATTTCTCTCTTAGTATGATCGTCTTGTCTAATTTCACATGACTCAGCGGCTGATTTTAGTAACTCAATCGCTAATCTAGCATCGCCAATAGGAGCAGATTTTTGAGCTATTAATCTAACAATTTCTTCTGAATATGAGCCTTTGACTAATGCCAAATCGGCTCTCTGCATGGCAATATCGTACAGTTCATCTTCATTGTATGATGGTATTTTTATCAAATTTGTTTTACCAATTCTTGAAATTACTGCTGTTTCCAAGACATCGAGAACCTGTTCTTGACTGATTAAAATTAGTGAAAGAGTTCCTTTACCTTCTTGATCTTCATCAATCCTCAATAATTGGTACAAGATGTCATCACCAGATTTTCTCAACATGTGGTCGACTTCATCTAAAATAACAATTAGATGGGTAGAATTTCGTCTGGTCAGTTTACGTAAACTGAGTAATAGTTCTCCCATTGATAAACCTCGGTCAGGGTGCCCAGGGTCTATTGCATGCAAAATACGTTGAACTACACGAGTACTCGTTGATGCATTTCTGCAATTTACATGTGCGATATTGATAGTTCTTCGATTGACAAGATGTCTCTGTAAGTCACGACAGAATGTTTTGACAAGAACAGTTTTCCCACTACCTACGGGTCCTGAAATAATAGCTTGACAACTAGATTCCTGTTTGTCTATAGAAGAGAATCTTGCAGCCAATTGGTTTTGATATTTCTCCCGACAGACTAACTTCTCTGGAACATAATCAAAATCGAGTGGCTCCGGGTTATCAATTACATAACCAGCACCGATTCTGTCGAGATAACTGCTCATAACATCGGAAGGCTTACGCCAACCGTTATTGAACATACGCTTTGATTTAGCAAAAATATTTCAATTAGCCAACTCAAGGGATTTCGTCAAACATATATCCCGTTTCCCATTGCTTTTCGCCCAATGCTACTTCTAATTCAAATGGCGTAATCAATGGTTTACGATATCTAACTGCATCATCAATAGCAATTCTTGGGCATGCTGTATTGACAAATGCGTCAACTGGATAGAAATCAATTAGGTCCGGTCCAATGTGTTCAAGAGCTAGTAAGTATCCTTTCTTACCATGCTTCTCAAGCATTCTTTTCATTCTTAACGCTAAAGTGCGCCTCATTTGTCCAGGTTTTTCACCGATCAAAATTCCAAAAGATTGACTATCTTGACTCGACATTATCAATCCGAACCTTTGTCTCAATATTCTCTCAATTCTTTCAAATGACATTTCTTCAGCAGTACCTGAATAAGGGTCTAACATTGCTAGAGGCTTTCCAGTATGTAGGACCAATCCAATTGGATGGAAATCTCCAGAACCCAAGAATAGATAGTGTCCTATGCTAGGGTCGTCGCCTGAATAATTACAACCAAGAACCTGTCCTGGGAATGATAATCTTGCCCCTCCAATTGGTATTTCTACGTCAAATCCAGCCTTTTCTAAACGATCATTGAATTCGGGTAATAGGTGAAGGTGTTGTATTGAACCAACTAATCCGAGTTTTGTATCGGTTAATGGAGCCATTCTTCCAACAGCATCCAAAAATTTCTCTTGTGCTTCTGCTTCAGATAATTGCTTGTTACTATCTTGATTAGAAATTCTTTCTTTCGCCAACGCTAAATGCTTGTTTAGTAGAGGTAGAACGGGACTTAGTTCAGGATCTCCGTCATATCTAACATCGATGAATTCAGTAGGCATGCCAGAATCAATATTCATTTGAGAATGTCCCATATGAGCTACTAATTCTACTCCCATCATTTTCATTTTGTCATGGACTAAATCACATGCTCCATAGCATGGGTCTGCAGCCAAAACTACCTTGGCACTAGTTTCAGTTTCAATCTCATCCATCATTTCAAGGGCTTGCATTTTCAAGCCTTCAGGTACCTGTAAAGCGATTAATCGGTTGTCATTTTGTTTAATCTTTTCAACCAAGTCGTCTAGTTGAAAGTCGTGCCTATCTAGATCCAAAGTTTCACTTCCTAATCTAATATCACTACTTTTTCGCCATCCATTTCAAGTTTTACAAGCGAATCAAACTTAATTTTAGGATAATCTTGTTGCAAAATTTCCATACCAGGGCCTTTTTCAACAACAACGACGATATTTTCGATAATTGCACCAGTTCTTTTGACACCTTCAACAACTGATCTTATTGTTCCACCAGTCGATAAAACATCATCAATTATGGCAATTCTTTCACCAGGTTTAATGTCATTAAGGAATATACTTCCTTTTGAATAACCAGTTTCTTGATTAATTTCGACTTCTCCTTCAAGCCCATATTGTCGCTTTCTTGCAATAACCATAGGAATGCCTGTACGCATAGATAATGGAGCCATTAGTGGCAATCCCATCGCTTCAATTCCAAGAATAATATCGATGTTATCCCAATTAATCAGTGGTACTGATAATTCAATAATCGCTTCTAAGACATTTGGCTCTAATCTTGGTACGCCATCTGTTATAGGATGAATAAAGTAAGGATAATCGCCTTTCCAAATAATTGGTGCCTTAACAAGGCTTTGTTTTAGAATTTCAATCTCCTTCATGATGGTCACCTTACCATCAAAGTTCAGCTAGAAATTCAACATATTCATCAGGGTCTAACAATAATTCAGTGTCAAAATCATGAGGTTCTAAAATAATGACCCATCCTAGGTCATAAGCAGATTCGTTAACTAATTCTGGATTACTTTCAACTTCGCCATTAACCTCAGCAATGAGTCCAGAAAAGGGAGTAGGAAATGGCATTCTTTCAGACTCTGTAACAACTGAAAACATGAAATCTCCTTTGTCAATCTCAGTTTCAGCTTGTCGAAGTTTGACTTCCAAAATGTCACCTATTTCCAGTCTTAGGAATTCGCTAACTCCAATCATTAATCTATCATCTTTCTCTTGATACCAAAGGTGGTCTGTAGAGTATTTTCTATTGTGTGCTACATTAAATTCAACGGTTTCTTCATCCAAAATGATTCCTCCTGTGCGCGCCTCATAGGCATAATATATGAATAATTTGGGAAATAGCAAATTTTAGAAATTTAGCAAACGGGTTAAGTGAGTCGGCTTATTGGCTTGATTGGGGAGAGTCATGAACTACGCAGAAACCGATGAGCAGCAAATGATTAGAGAACTTGTGCGAGATTTCGCTGAGACTGTTTTAGCGCCTTCTGCAGAACATAGAGATGCTAATCAAATACCTCCTATTGAAGAATGGCAACAGTTCCTAGAATATGGTCTTCAAGGCGTCACAATTCCAGAACAATACGGCGGTTCTCCAGTTGACGATATCTCTGAATCAATTATTGTCGAAGAATTATCTAGGGTAGATCCATCATTTGGTGTAATGTTTTGTGTTCACGTTGGACTCTGTGCAAAGACAATTGCTTTACATGGTAATGAAGAACAGAAGGCTAAGTATTTACCAAGACTAGCAGCAGGCGAAGTAGGCGCTTACTCGCTTTCCGAGGCAGGTGCAGGTACTGATGCTGCAGCAATGATTTGTAAAGCAAAATTATCTGAAGATGGTAAACACTTTTTGTTAAATGGGGAAAAAATGTGGGTTACAAATGGAGTACAAGCAGAAATTATAGTTTTGTTCGCCAAAGATGTAGATCATCCAGATTATGGTGTAAAGAAGCACGGTGGTACTACTGCATTCATAGTAGAATCTTCTTTTGAAGGTTTTTCTGTAGGTAAGAAAGAAGATAAATTGGGTATTCGTTCTTCAGATACCTGCACACTTATTCTAAACAACTGCAAAGTACCAGTAGAGAATGTGATAAAAGGAGTAGGAAATGGGTTTCCAATAGCTATGAATGCACTTGATAATAGTCGTATTGGAATTGCTGCACAAGCACTTGGTATTGCTCAAGGTGCTTATGAATCAGCACTAAATTACTCACATGAGAGGGAAGCATTTGGAAAACCAATTGCTCACCATCAAATGATAATGGCCTACTTGGCGGATATGGCTACTAGGATACAGGCTGCTCGTCAGTTGGTTTATCGAGCATCTTGGGCCAAGCAAGAGCATTATGAAAATGATGGACCAAGACATACTCAAGAAGCTAGCATGGCAAAATTATATGCCGGTGACACAGCAATGTGGGTGTCAGAAAGAGCCATTCAAGTTCTTGGTGGCTATGGTTACACAAAGGAGTTTCCAGTTGAGCGATTCTTTAGAGATGCTAAGATCACACAAATCTATGAGGGAACTCAAGAGGTACAAAGAATTGTTATTTCAAGAAGCTTGAAATGATTCAGAATTGTAAATCATTGCCCTTTAATTTTGCTTGTCTAAGCCCACTAGACCAATCAAATAGGCTGCCAATAAAGGATATTTTCTTGCCTTCCAATTGTTCAATTTGTTCATTATATTCTGGTTCAAACAATACTGATACTGTGTATGGTCCGTTGTCAAGAAGGCCAACAGCTGTCATCCCTCCACGATAACTATCCATGACTAACAAAGTTCTCTCTACTCTTTCAACCATAAGAGTACATTCTCCAGGACTTGTAGAGTCAATCACACTATTTGCTTCTCTATGCAACCTTGTAGAATGTAGCCTCTCTATGCCTATTTCTATAGAGGTAGAAACAACAGGATAAGGTTCCTCACTTTCTTGAGTATGTTCAATTACTACCTCATTATTGATTTCGGGGCTTTCTAGAACTTCATCTTCCTCCTCGATATCTGTTATACTGCTAAGTTCTTTATCAATATCAATTTCTAATTCTTCATTTTCTAACTCTAAATCTTCGAAAGTTTCAGTTTGTTCTTGTAGTTCTTGAACTTCTTCATGTTCATTAGTAACTGGTTCTATTGTTGGGACATCGAATCCTATTGCTCCTAAGTAATTCCACAATTCTTGCACTTCAATTACACCATTTTGATCACTATCTAAAATATTGATTAGAGTCTCAGAAACCCATTCTGGAGGTTGAGCACCAGATAAATTTACGATAAAGTCATTTAACTCTGCTTGACTTATTTTACCATCAGTATTTGTATCGATTTGTGTAGTTATTTCAACGGTTGAAAGTCCTGAATTTTGCAGCCATTGGCCAAATTGCTGTTTGATCATTTCTGCCATTCTAGGATCAACGTTACTTGCTATTTCGGTAATTTTACTTTTTGTAGCTTGGATTGCTCGCTCTTTTACACTGCTTCTCCAAGCGGAAATTTCTGGCTGTTGCGATAGTATCTCAATTACAGTTTCTCTTGGTACATTTGATGGAGGGGCATCTCCGACAAATTCTACTGCCAAATCTGCTAATTCAGAATTAGACAGCGAACTTAAATCATTATTTTCAGCAATTTTCTTTTCGATTTGCTTTGCTACAGCCTCGGATATCCTGCCACTGAACATACTAAGCCGTATGATTCATTATTCTTGAAGATGGTGCCTTCATTCTAATGACATTCTTGGCCAAGAATTGAAATCAGAATTTTGCCACTGAAGCGTTGCTAAGATTTCTTCAATTTCAGAGATGCTTTTCAAATCATTTTCTATTTGTATTCTGTACAACCATTCCTTCAGTCTACCAAGTTTTTGACCTTGTTCGATGTTAGTTGTAGCCATTAACCATTTGCCATCGATTAGTTGTTCTTGACATTCAAGAGGTGGTAAGTTTTCTATTTCATGGATAATTTTAGTGAAATAAGATTGTTTTGAAAAATTGTGAAAATCAATCATGTCATGCTGGTCAAAGATTTTCGATAAAGACAAAATTTGTCTCCACCTAGTTCCAATTAAGTGTCTATACAAACGCAAATAACGGAGATCGTTTTGAGGAATTAATCTTGCCATTTGTGATGTAAAAATTATACTCTTTGAATCCTTTTTTGATAATTTTAATGTTTTACATAAATCAATAATACTATTCTTTTCAAGTTGGTAATTTACTAACACGAATAGTGATATGTAATCCAAATCTTGCTTACTGTCAAGTGCTGATAATAATTTTGAAGTCTCTACATATTTCCAGCCAAAAATTACATTCAATATTTTATCTCTAATCATTAAGCTGATTATTTCTTGTGATTTTTTAGAATTTAGAATTTTGATTAATTCCTGCCATATCCTTTCTTTTGCTAAGTCACCAATTAGATAACTATTATTGATAATTACTTTGGACAAACTATCTTCTAATTTCCAATTATTAGTATTTATTTGGCCAAGGAAACGGTATGCACGAAGAATCCGCAAAGCATCTTCATTAATCCTTTTTTCCGGATTTCCCACACAGCGAATAATTTTATTTTCGATATCTTTAATTCCGTTATTTGGGTCATAGTATAGTCTTCTAGCAACATCAATAGCCATAGAATTAATTGTAAAATCTCTTCTCTTTAAGTCCTCATTCAAAGATAAATTCCATTCAACAGATTCCGGCCTACGATTATCCAAATATACTCCATCGGTTCTAAGTGTAGTTGTTTGGAATAAGTAATTTCCAGATTTTATTGTAATTGTCCCGAATGAAAGGCCAGTTTCAATTGCATCTGGGAAAATGGATAGCAATTTTTCAGGTCTTAAGTCAGTTGCCAAATCAATATCTGATGGAATAAAACCCATTGATGCATCTCTTACTGCGCCGCCAACAATCCAGACGCCTCCCTTATTTTGCGAAATCTTGTTGATTGTATTTGATAACTCAATAGGCAGTTTATCTACAAACTTAGACATGTTTTCAGTTAATGGAAAACCAGCAACATCAGATTCGTTGCCCAAAACATACTCCGTCAAATCAATCTCCTAGCCCTATGGTAATTGCCAAAGTATTATCCTTGAAATACTGTTCCCAGTTTCATGTGGACTGAAGATGATGTTACCATAGTAGAGGTAAGTTGGTTGAAACCACATGAAGAAATCAAAATAAAAGCAAGAGATAAACTTCTTGACATGACAAAACGCTGGGGGGGATTTACCAAACCGGTATTAGTGGATAGCGAGACAGGATCTTTACTTGATGGACATCATAGACTGTCAGTTGCTAAGGAATTAGGATTATCTAAGATTCCTGCAATATGTCTAGATTATCTTTCATCAGATGATATAGTGTTAGAATTATGGCCAAACTCATCATTTGATGAAATCACTAAACAAATGGTAATCCAAATATGTCAATCTGATGAATTATTTCCGCCTAAAACAACCAAGCATACGACTTTCTTTGACCTTCCACCAATTTTGGTCAGTTTGGATGAACTTAAGTAGTTCTAGATGAGATATAACTACGCCATTTCGAGTTACCTTTTCCATCTAATTTATTCTTTAATTCAGGTTCTACTCTTAGATCTATCACACTCACATTAACTATTCCTTCATGAGCATAACATAATTCAACATTTGATGGTTCCAATTTTGATAGTAAATTTTTCATTGATTTAATATTGCTAATTCTAACTCTATTTATTGAAATTAATTCATCTCCAGGCATGATTAAATTTCTTATAGGGGAATCGTTTTGATGGCTACTAACTATGACTTTACCACCTTTTTCTGATATGTTAAGTCCTAACCAAGATGATGATAACTTGGTATTTTTATCGACTTTACTCTTTAGCTTTAATCCATAGAAATCCAATGCTTTTGCTACATCAGGTGCTGTTTTGTCAAAGATTAATTCGTCTAAATACATACCGAGGTTTCTTCCACCTTCCATATTTACTAATTCTTTTCTTATATCTTTGTAGTCAATACCTATTCTTTCAGCATTGGGATATCCAATTGCATACTTTTCACATAATCTTACCATTAAGTTGCAGATGCCATGTTTTCCCTTCGAACGCTTTCTTAATTCTGCATCAACACAGAAAATAGCCAATTCACCTTCAAGGTAATATGAAATTTGAATTTCTCTAGAGAAGCTATGGCTTCTATAGAGGTGAATCCAAGCATCATGACTTGATTCAGCCAATGATTCATGTTCTGAACCATTTCTAATCGTATGCCTAGCAAGTTTTCTCTCCATATCTTTGCGCCAGTCTTCTTCAGACCATGCGCCAGATCTTACACAAAGCATATCTCCGAGCCATGAAGTACATCCTTCAAACCACCATAGTAAGTCTGTATGAATTTCTTGTTGTAAATCATAATCGATGAAGTTCTTTGGTCTCAGTCGCTTAACATTCCATTGATGCATGTATTCATGACTGAATAAACTGATTAAATCTCGGTATTCATCATCATGACCATCTATCAAACAAATTCTTGGCAGCATAGAGGATTGAGAGTTTAGATGCTCCAATCCTCCTCTTGATTTTTCAGTAAGATGTAGAACAGTTACGTATTCGCCCCAAACAGGTACTCCAAATAATGCATGATATTCTTTGATTATTTTTTTCATGTCTGTGATAAAACGCTCGAGCATCTTTTGGTTTGTTGTATAATTTCCACTATCCCAAATTTTCAAAATATGGCTACGACCATCTACTTTGAAACTAATATTTTCATTAGGGTTTACCTCCATTATTCCATCAAGCAATTCATCTCTATTTGGTGCTGAGAATACATAACAATCTGCTTGGTTTCCAATTATTGAATCAATTTCACTTTTGTAATCAGATGAAGTTAATTGAGTTGCAGGAGTCCATTTCGTTGGGCAATGAAGAATAATTTTATGTTTCATATCCATTCTTGATTTGTCAATTCCGGAAGTAGGTAGTAAGAATGTAAATGGGGGCATCATATGCAAATGACTACTATCTATATGAGTAGATCTAACTGATAGTTCTATTCCAAGTATCTTGTAATCTACGACAACATCACTGGATAAATCAGAGATTTTAATCTCAACAGAATCTACAGCTTTTCGATTGAAGTCAATATTTTTTCCGTTTTGTTTGCAACTAATTCCCGTTAAGTATTGCATTGGCTCCCTTATGAAATATGAACCAGGAACCCAACGAGGAAATTTTAGAATTAATTTTTTACTATTGAAAGGCGGCGATACAGATACTCTAACATGCAGATATCGAGATGCTCCATCTGTGGCATCAATGGTAAAACTGACACCCGAACTGTTTGTCATGACTACACCCCATTGATGGCGGTTGAAAGGTTATGCGCTGTAATTTTAATCAAATCACTAGTTGAACTTTCTGAAATATGCTTGGCCTTTAATCTGATTGACTCTTCTTGGCAACGAGAAAATAATCTTTCAATTAATCGACATCTTTCTATTTCATCAACTTCTTCATTGCCGATAATCTCCCAGCGTAACTTGTCTTCAGCATCTCCCTTTTTACCTTGTAACCACCTACCAACAATAACATATTGTTGATTTTCATTTAACATCTTGATTATTTCATGATCTATAGTTTGGCAATGCTTTTGTAAAACATTGACTAGAACCTTTGTTTCAGTATTGTTGATTTTGTTAATATTTTCAATTAATTTTTTTGGGTTATTCCTAACTAAATAAGAGATTAACAATTTTATTTCAGTGCCTCTTTCTATCAAATCATCTAAAACCGTATCATCAATGTTATAATCCGATTCAATTAGTTTGCTAATGCTATATTCAACAACTTTGATGGATTCATCATCTATTGCTTGTATTAGATGTTCTTTATCTGAATATTTGCTTTTTAGTGCAACAATTTTTAATTTTTCATCCCCACTGGTAAATAATGCATCAAAGAATTTTTTTTCATTTTCAGCTTTCAAAATAAATTCTGCAGCTTTTGTTTGACAAATCAAATCATCCTTGGAGAATAATTTCTTAACAATGTCAATGTTTTCTGCTCTAAAATTTTCCAAAAGATTAGCAGCAACTCTATTGTAGTTCAAATTGTGGTGATCTATTAGAGGTTGTAAATCGGAAACATTTTTTCTAATCGACCATGTTCTAAATGCGTCAATTGCCTTGGATCTGTACCACGAATCTTTATCGTCAAGCAATGAAATAAATGCTGAAAGATTATTTTCATCATCTATCTCAAAAAGTTCTCTCACTGCTCTTCGCCTTTTTCTTTCATCCTTACTTTTGAGATTATTTATTACGGATGTAGATCTATTCGACAAATTACTCACCAGTCAATTTCTTCATCATCGCTAAATTCATTCCATTTGCTAAGGTCAAAATTGGTAATCATTGGATGTAACATCACCTGAATTATTGGCCACAATCTCAAAAATGAAGGAGAGTAGTGCCATAATAATTTGACCATTGGATGTTCTGATACAGGTATGCCTCCTTCGCCAATTGGAGGTGTGTCATCTGGTAAATTGTTCAATTTAGCGACTAAATCTTGTAAACTATTAAGCTCGTCAGAATCGATAATTTCTAATTCCTCGCAAGTTTCAATCGATAATTCAATCAAATCAGCAAGTTCTTTTGGATGTAGGTGATTATTGTTTGTAGAATCAACATCTATTGGTCCAAAACACACATTTCCTAGGTCGGTTTCAAGTTCTATATCATCTTGCAACTCAATCTTCATTAAATGTTGAGAATTTCTGTCACCTATTGGTGCTATAACAAAACCTCCATCTTCTATGCGTGATTTTATCCACTTTGGGACGGCTTCAATTTGACCAGTCATAATCACTCGATTAAATTCGCCTGGAAAAGCAACTGGTGCTATATCTAAATCTTCTATATTTCTTATATCCACAGTTGGCCAGTGAGATAGTCTTTCTTTGGCATGATTTACTACTTCTAATGATGGATCTAAAACATTAACTCTACCATTTTCTCCCACTATCTGGGCTATTAAGGCGGCTAAATAGCCACCTTTACATCCGACGACAATGACCTCTTGTCCTTTAGATAATTCCATATGATGCAGTAATGTAATAATCATATGAGGGGCTGAAATAGTTTTGATGTTACCAGAAGTTGACTCGATATATGGAACTGGCCTATCAGCAAAGAATGGAGCGACATCATAATCTGTAAAGTCCTCTAAATCAACATTTAGCATTGCTTTTTTAACCTCCAGCGGAACCAAAACACCTTCTTTGGAAAGGCGTCTAAGTAGGTCCGCTGTCCGCGTCATAGCAAGACTATAACCTCGTGTCTTGTAAATGATGCCATCAATTTGACATTGTCTTAAATTTCTCTTCAACAATCTCATCAATAAAACTAATATTTTCTTCGTGCTCTTTAACTGCCATTTGAATCAATTCGTCATCAGTTATTTGGTCGAATTCTTCATTTTTCATTTCAGAAATTTGTGATTTGATTGATTTTTTGATGTCATTTAATACATTAATCATATTATCAACCAAATTCGTGTCCTCGTTTTCAACTTCAAGAGAAATAGTTTCAATCAATGACTTTACCAATTTTGGATCTGTATATGATTCATCAAATGATGAAAAAATGTCATCCATTAATAT
>CEVN01017909.1_pt1 | contig 22003 bp, 21 predicted proteins | sample 427041 | NCBI WGS metagenome assembly CEVN01 (sample SAMEA2623463, study PRJEB7988) | marine metagenome | biome: marine biome (ENVO:00000447); feature: surface water layer (ENVO:00002042); material: "saline water (ENVO:00002010), including plankton (ENVO:xxxxxxxx)" | depth 5 m
AGAGGTTGGCCTGGAAAAGATGAAAAAGTTTTAGAAAGGCAAACAGAGCTTGTAACAGTCCTGTTCTATGGTTTTGTGGATCACGTTGTCCATATACCTAAAACAGAAAGAACCAAGATCCTACGAGATTTTAGAAATATGCTTAATTTACATCTTCAGGATAGGAAGTTTTTTTAAAATGAAAGTTAATATTCAAAAGAAGGTAAAAATTATCCAAAAGGCTATGGAGTCTATTAGGAAGTCAGATAAAACTCTTCACACTATTGCCTTTCCAAGACTTGCACAAGAATTGGATATCCCCTTGAATGAGATAACAGAATTTTTCTTGAGTGTTGAAGATATCTTTCTTAACGAGCAAAAAAGAGTTAATAGAAAGATCGAAAACTTTCTTGAAACTGGATTAAAGAAAGCAAAGACAGCCAACGATGCAAAAGAACTTCTTGAAACAGTTTTTCTAACCTTCATAGAACTTTTACCAGATTATAGTGATTTAGTATTTTCAGCGTCTTTTTATCTTCCTAAATGTATTGAGGAAAGAAACCGAGCAAAAAAATACTACAAGCAAGTCTTTAGAAAAATAATCAAGAAGGGCTGGCCAGGTAAAATCGACGCAGTCTTGGATAGACAGACAGATCTAGTTCTTCTTTCTGCATATGGTTTCTATGAATATTGCGCGACAGTGGGCAAGAGAGAAAGGAAAGCTATCCTTAAAGACTTTAACAATATGATCAACCTTCACTTACAGGACAGACTATTTTTCTAACTTTTTCCTTAGGATATCGTTGACTTGCTTTGGGTTTGCCTTGCCTTGGGAGGCCTTCATTACTTGACCAACAAAAAAACCAAAAAGCCTATCTTTACCTGATCTATATTGTTCAAGTTGTTCAGGATTACTGTTTATTACTTCATCAATCATACTTTCTATTTCTTTATCGTCAGTAACCTGCTCTAGTCCTTCGCTTTGAATTATTTCGTCCACTTCATTGTCGGAAGACCATAATTTTTCAAATATTTCTTTTGCTATTTTTCCTGAGATAGTTCCGTCTTCTATTCTCAAGATCAATTGACCAAGTTTATTCGAAGTAACTTTTGACTCCCAGATAGTTAAGTTTTCATTATTTAATTCAGCTGATAGTTCACCCATTATCCAATTAGCACTTAATTTTGGCGATTTAGAAACAGCATTAACATCTTCAAAAAAGTCTGCTAAATCTTTATCAGCTGCTAAGAGTTCGGCGTCATATGCGCTAAGACCAAATTCAGAGATAAATCTTTCTTTCTTTTCTGAAGGCATTTCCGGCATAGTAGCCATTACCTCGTCTATAAAACTCTTATCAAGATTAATAGGCAACAAGTCTGGTTCCGGAAAGTATCTATAATCATTAGCAAACTCTTTAGATCTCATAGAACGAGTTGTATTTGTTTGTGAATCATATAAACGTGTTTCTTGTGTTATTTTATTTCCTGACTCTATTTCATGTATTTGTCTCTCTATTTCATATTGAATTGCTTTTTCGACAAATCTAAAGGAATTAACATTTTTTGTTTCTGTTCTTATTCCTAGATCTTTTTCACCTTTCTTTCTAACAGAGACATTAGCATCACATCGCATAGAACCCTCGGCCATGTTGCCATCAGATATATCCAGATATCGAATAATTGAATGTATAGACTTCAAATATGCCACTGCTTCTTGCGGCGAATTAATCTCTGGTTCCGAAACTATTTCTAAGAGAGGGGTACCGGCTCTATTTAAGTCAATTCCTGATTGCCCTTCAAAATCATCATGAAGAGATTTTCCAGCATCCTCTTCAAGGTGTGCCCTCGTCACTCCAATTCTTTTCTTTCCCTCTTCAGTTTCTATATCCAAATATCCAGTTTCGACAATTGGTTTATCCATCTGGCTAATCTGATAGCCTTTTGGAGAATCAGGATAAAAGTAATTTTTCCTTGCGAAACTTGTAGGACTATTTATTTCTGCATTGAGTGCTTTACCCAATTTGATAGCCATTTTTAGTACCTCTTCATTAAGAACCGGTAAAACACCTGGAAGCGCCAGGTCAATATTGCAGGCTTGAGTATTGGGTAATGCTCCAAAATCTGTACTTGCTCCAGAAAATAACTTTGATTTTGTTGAGAGTTGGACGTGAATTTCAAGTCCTATAACAGCTTCCCAATTATCTAAATTTACGCTCATATCAAATATTAGGCATTTTTTTATGCCAGTTTGTATTGGATTGAAAGGAATGGGCGAATTGAAGTAATTTCGCTTCTTCCAGTGAATTGCCAACTAATTGCATACCAAGAGGCAGTCCATTATGTTCGCCGCATGGTATCGACAGGCCTGGAAGGCCAGCTAAGTTAGCTGGGATAGTAAAAATATCTTGCAGATACATTTCAATAGGGTCATTTGTTTTTTCTCCCGCTTTGAATGATGTTCCTGGAGTAGTTGGAGATAGGATAACATCAACATTCTTAAATGCCTCATTGAAATCATTGGCAACAAGCTGCCTACATTTTTGGGCTTTCAAATAATAGGCATCATAATATCCGGCTGAAAGTGCATATGTCCCAATTAATATTCTTCGCTTTACTTCTGCACCAAATCCTTCTTCTCTTGTCCTCATAAATAGATCTTCAATATTTTCTGGATCTTCACATCTATAGCCATATCTCACACCATCGTAACGTGAAAGATTTGCAGAACATTCTGCAGGCGCAATTATGTAATAAACCGGAAGAGAAAGATTTATATTCTTCAGTGACACTTCTACTATTTCAGCTCCTAAATCCTTATATACTGCAATAGCCTCCTCGATAGAGTTTTCAACGAAGGAAGGAATCTCCCTATCAAAAAACTCCTTTGGAAGACCTATTTTCATTCCCTTTATTGAATCATTTAGATTAGCAGTTAAATCTGGTGCATCCAAATTAAGGCTTGTAGAGTCTTTCGGATCGTGACCAGACATGGCCTCCAATACCAGAGCTGCATCTTCAGCGGATCTTGCAATTACTCCACCTTGATCTAAACTCGATGCAAAAGCAATCATGCCATATCTTGATACTCTTCCGTAAGTAGGCTTGATTCCCGTAAGTCCACAAAGAGAAGCGGGTTGTCTTATTGATCCTCCTGTATCGGTTGCGGTAGCAACTGGGGCAAGTTCAGCAGATACACAGGCAGCAGATCCTCCTGAGGAGCCTCCCGGCACATAATCTTGATTCCAGGGATTTTTTACTTTTCCAAAAAAACTTGTTTCGTTAGAAGAGCCCATGGCAAATTCATCCATGTTTGTCTTACCCAACATTACCATTCCTTGTTTATCCAGCTTTTCGTATACCGTAGCAGAGTAAGGGGACTCAAAGTTGGATAACATACGAGAGCCACATGTTGTTAATATTCCTTTAGTACAGAATATGTCTTTGTGGGCTATCGGAATACCATCTAATGGAAGTGCATCTTCATTTTTGTATCTTTGGTCAGCAGCTTTTGCTTGCTCTAAAGCATGATCAGATGTAACAGATATAAAAGAATTAAGTTGCTCGTCATGTTTATCAATCCTTTCTAAGTAATGAGAAGTAAGCTCTGTAGAAGTGAAATCTCCTTTTTCTAAACCAATTTTTATCTCAGAAAGGGAAAGTTTGTTTAGCTCCACTAGCCTTCTCCTTCTATCACTTTAGGTACCAAAAATAAACCAGATTTAGCAGAGGGAGCGTTTTTTAATAGCTCTTCTCTTTCATTCTTTTCCGTTACCTCATCTTTTCTAACTGGTTGAGACAGATCAAGAGGATGTGACATAGCGTCAACCTCTGAGGTATCAGCTTCGTTTAATTCTTCAAAAAGCTTAAGGATTTCTTCAAGCTCAACCTTTAATGCGCTTAAAGACTCGTCCTTAACATTTATTCTGGCTAAGTAAGCAATTTCTTTCAATTCTTGGTCGCTTAATGACATATTTCTGGCTTTATTAAATAAAAGATGCGTAATGTAGCATATTGTGGCTTGCTCAAAAACAATGCTATTGCTAGAGTTAGTACTTTATTTTACAAAGCATTCTCACAAAGCATTAAATGTTAAAACAATTAAGGGGCTTATTCTCAAATGATTTATCCATTGACCTTGGAACGGCCAATACATTGGTTTATGTCAAAGAGAAAGGAATCATACTAGATGAACCATCGGTAGTTGCCATTAGAACTAATGCAGGGCAAAGAACTGTTGTTGCGGTAGGGGCAGAGGCAAAAAAAATGCTTGGAAGAACACCTGGAAATATTACAGCTATCAGGCCTTTAAAAGATGGGGTAATTGCAGACTTTCAGGTTACTGAGGAAATGCTAAAACACTTTGTGCAAAGAGTGCATGAAGACAGTTTTGTAAGACCGAGCCCTAGAATATTAGTATGTGTCCCTTGTGAGTCTACTCAAGTTGAAAGAAGAGCTATTAGAGAATCTGTCCTTAAAGCTGGCGCTAGAGAGGTGCGTCTCATAGAAGAACCTATGGCTGCAGCCATAGGGGCAGGCTTACCTGTTGAAGAAGCCAGCGGATCAATGGTTGTAGATATAGGGGGTGGCACAACCGAAGTGGCTATTTTAGCTTTGAACGGAGTTGTTTATGCACACTCCCTGAAAGTGGGAGGAGACAAACTTGATGAATCAATAATTTCTTATGTCAGAAGAAATCAAGGAGTGCTTTTAGGTGACGCAACTGCAGAGAAAGTAAAGCATATAATAGGCACAGCGTCACCAGATTCTGAAGTAATTGAAATGGAGGTGAGGGGAAGGAACCTTGCAGAAGGAATACCTATTACTTTCACAATGAATAGCAAGCAAGCTTATGACGCCATGCTAGAGCCTTTGTCAGCTATTATTCAGGCAATAAGAACAGCTCTCGAGGCTTCACCTCCCGAATTAAGTGCAGACATAAGCGAAAGAGGAATTGTGCTAACTGGCGGTGGAGCAATGTTGAGAGACTTAGACGTGCTTATTTCGAGTCAAACAGGATTACCAGTAATTGTGGCAGAGGATCCATTAACTTGTGTAGCAAAAGGAGGAGGAAGTGCACTTGAAATCATGGATAAATACGACATAGACCTCCTTTCTACAGAATAGCATTTTAAGATATATTTCTTTCAATACTCTGAGTATCATTAAGAGATGCTCAGGCGTGAACACAAGGTATCCAATATAAGTAGCGAAGCTATTTTTGCAATACCTGCTATGAAACCTTACAGAGTGGTAATTGCCATAAGCCTTTGTTTTGCTTTTATGTTGAGCGATATAACCTATAACAGTTCAGTTATCGTTCGTTCTTTTGCCTTAGATCTACTTAAACCTGTAAATCTAATCATAGAGCTCCCCATGCAGATTTCGGAGGAAGTCTTCGACAACCTTTCTTCGAAGCAAAATTTACAAAGAAAGGTTGATGCTTTAGAAGAAGAGAATCTGAAATTGAAAGTTTCTAATGAATATCTTCAAAAGCTATCTATAGACTTGTCTAAATTGAACACCTTGTGGTCTTCTATTGATATTCAAAAGGATAGATTTGTGATCTCTGAAAAAAACTTTTTATCATCCAATACTTTTCAGCCCATGTTAGTTTTAACTATTCAAGATCCAAAAGAAATAGAAAAAAATAGCCCAGTAATTTCCGAACAAGGATTGGTAGGAAGAATTAATAATATAGGCGTTTTAACAGCAGAAGTCCTTTTATTGCAAGATATAAGATCTTCCGTACCAATCATTTCAGAAGAGTCATCTTTGCACGGAATATTGAATGGTAAGGGTTTGGATAGAAAAGGCGAGCTGCAGTTCATAAAAAAAACTGCTAATTTTAAAAAGGGTGAAAAGATTTTCACCTCAGGCTTGGGAGGAATTTATCCAAAAGGCCTACCAATTGGAAAGATATCTTCGATCTCTGATCCTGTTGATAGTGAGTTCTTGAAAGTTGAAATTAGCTTTAATTCAACACCCTTGAACCATGAATATTTTTTGGTGTACAAAAATGAGAATTAATACAAAAAATAAACTCTGGATCTATTTAACTTTAATCATATCGATTGCATTAGATATCTTTTCTCCTGAAATGATTATGCACTGGAAACCGTTATTAACACTCTTATGTTTAATATACTGGAATATGGCACTACCTGATAAAGTAGGAATTACAGAAGCAATGCTTTTCGGTCTTTTACTAGATTTATATACTGGCTCTTTGCTTGGCTTGCATGCTTTGTTGTTTGTATGCTTTACCTATGCATGTCAACGTTTCTTTTATCAATTTAGAGTATCGCCACTTTGGCAGCAATCAGTAATCTTATTTTTCTTATTCTTCATATTTAAGATGGTTTTTACCTTCGACTTCTTAAATGTAACTTCAGGAATGAATGTCTCAGATCTACCCTACATATCAAGTGCAATTCTTTTTGCACTTATTTCATCATTGTGTTGGCCTCCAACTGTTTATGTCTTAAGAGAGTTAAGAAGAAAAAAAATAGCAACTTAGTTTTTGTATGAAGAAATCTATAACTTTTCTTATCTGGATAATATCAATTTATCTTGGAGTTGTTTTGGTTCTTTCTATCTTACTGTTGCAAAAGGATTTTTACTCATACATTTTTGCTAACAATGTTGACCCTCAAGTTAGATTCTCCATACACGAATCAAACTGGCATCCAACCAATCCTTCATTAACCATCAAAGATTTCAAGTCAGAATCTAAAGAAGGTATTTCCAATATAGAAGAAATTGTCATTGAATTTTCTTTGTTGAAATTCTTGATTGGAGAAATGATTTCCAATGTAAGTCTCTCTGGAGTCTCTTATTATTTTAATCAGCAAAAGAATGGAAGTGAATTATCCTTTGAACCTATTAATTTTTTGTATGGAATAGACTTTTTAACTATAGAAGATTTGAGGTTGTTAAATGAAGAAAATAAGGTTTTTGTTACCTTGGACTTAAATTCTTCATTTTCTTCAGCAGGACCTAACGTTAATGCTAATCTTTTTGATGAAAATAGAAATAAACTTGAATTAAGAATTATTCCTGATCAAAATTTAAGCGGCGGTCTTTTTAGGGGTTTCATTCATACTGAAAAATTTAAGGTTAATGAAATAATTCTAAATTTGATTTGTGAAAGCTGTAACTCTCAGGTTTTATTTAAGGCTGATAGTACCTTCCGCTTTCTAGATTGGAAGCTAATAGACATAAAAGGCAATCTAGATCTTGTCTTAGATGGAAACCCCTACGGGCTCAATAATATAAATTCGAGTTTCAAGCTTCAAGATTCCACTGATGTCGCAATACAATTTAGCTCTTATCTAAATCAAGATATTTCTAATAAATTACCCAATTTTCTCATTGAATTTAATGATGGCATTAACATCAACATACCTTTTATCAATCTCAGTGAGGACCTTGTTGTTAATTCTTTTATACAATTGGTGACAAATAATACCGATCTGAACGGTCTCTTGCTTGATACGAGAATTAATTTATTCTCAAATCAGCAGCTCTTAAGCTCTATATTCCAAGAGATAAATGTGAAACATAAACTTATTCAATTTGAAGGTTTAAGCGGCAAGATCTCTTTTAATGACAATGAAGGTGAAGTCACTTTATTCAGTCCTCTACTAAAAATAACTTCAGATCTCTTTTCCTATGAAAATCTTCACCTTAACGACTTTAAATCAGAAATTAATTTTCATAATACTCCTTTCGGTTTGAAGATTTTAAGTTCTCCGTTCTCCTCTCTATTGGATGGTGATAGATTTGAAGGGCATGTATCTTTGAATCCTGTCCCAACATCAAGGCTAGGAAATATAAGCCTGCAAGTTACATCTGTTGATTTTAACCACTCTTCAGCCCTGAAATTATTTCCTAAAACATTTTACTTAACTAGTACTTATGATTTTCTTTCTGATTTCATTGAGTGCGGCAGTTACAGAAATGCTTTTGTTGCTTATCGAGGCCCAATTGACGCTAATTACAGCTTTAATACTGCTTCGTTTGGAATGAGTGCTGAGGGCAGGGGGTTATGTATAGATGTTAATTCTTACTTCATCGAAGATGTAAATACGAATTTTGAAGTAAATAATTTCGTTTTAAAAGGCAAGGTTGATGAAGGAAAATTCTTGGAATCCTCAATACAAGCGAATTTTGAAACATATTTGAAAGAAGGCATCTACTTCTTGAATGTAAATGGAACTTCGGAGGGGCCTTTTTCTACTATAACTAAATTGTTATTGGGCGAAAATTACGTCAATTCATCATCAAGTGGTTCGCACCAAACTAAATTTAATTTTGATTCTCCCCTGAAACAACAAATATCTCTATTAGATAAAGATTCAAATTTGTCAGTAAGTAGCGAAGGTAAGAGAGGTGAAGTAGAGATAGCTAATCTAAAATATCTTTTAAATAATATTTTCTTTGACTTTAATTATGATAGTAATAAGGGCTTTCAAAATGGCTTCGTTTCCATGAAAGCAAACTCGATCCCTTTAATTTTTGATCTTGAAAAAAACCATGAGAAGAAGGGTTATGTGTCCTTTAGTGCTGAAGAGATAATTCAGTTACAAAATTTCTTACCAGATGCTTATCAATCAAAAGTTACTGGATCCTCTAAAGCCTTGATAGAAATTTTTATTCCCTCTTTAATTAAAGGCAATGAAGTAAGAAATCCGTACCTGAGTTTTAAAACAGACTTACTTGGTACTGAGATAGGCATTGCAGATCCATTCTATAAGGATAAACAAGAGGCTTTATCATTGAGCTTAAGCCTTTACCCTTCTTTTAAGAATGATTTTTCGAGAGTTCAATTCAGGTACGACAATATATTGAGAGGCAAATTTAATCTGTCACAAAAAGTTACAGAAGGTTATTTTATTGCAGGAAAGGACAAGCAGTCTATCAGCATAGAGGCTGGTATTGTTTCTGTAATAGGAAAAATAGAGAGACTAAATCTGGACATATTAGATGACTTACAATTTTCAACTGATAACAGTAATTTTGATCTAGTTATTAAAAAATTATCTTTTGACGAAATTGTTTTATCAGATTTTAGATTGCCTAAAACTTCAATAAGAAGCATAGATTCCAATGAATATTTAATCTTGGATATAGATAACAAAATCTTGCGAGGAACGCTTTCATTGCCTAAAACTGGTGAGTTTTATCCGGAAGTGGATTTAGATTTTATCAACTTAAACTTATCTCAAAATAATTCTAGGTCTACTTTTTTAAATGTCTTTAATAATCTTGATGGAAAGCTTAAATTCAAAAGTAAATCACTGCTGTTGGATTCAGTTAATTATGGGACTTGGTCTTTCGACCTAATTCCTGAGGGAAATGCCATACATCTTGAAAACCTAGAAGGAATATACGGAAAGTGGGGTTTAACAGAAACTTCTGAAGGTTTATCTAGGTTGAGTATTTCAAGAAGTAGACTTGGTTGGAAAAGTGAATTGCTTACCAAGGTTTATTCAGGCTCTCCTGAGAAAGCTTTTAAACAAATTGGAATAGAGCCTAATTTTGAGATGGATACATTTGAAGCCACACTGAAAGTTAACTGGCCATCTCTTCCATGGGAGCTTGATTACCCATCAATTTTGGGTGATGTATCTATTGATGCAAAAGGACTTTTAATACTTGAGCAAACTGAATTGCAGACTCAGAATAATCTCTTGAGACTAGTAAATATTTTCAATATCACTGATTCGTTTGAAAAAGTAACTAATTTGGATTTCGGGAAGCTTTATAAATCTGGATTTAGTGCTGACTCTGTAAAGGGCAGGGTAGATCTTTTCAAAGAAAAAATTTTTTTTAATACTCCTTTAATATTCAAAAGTGGTTCCAGCGAATTTACTTGGAAAGGGGAAATTGAAAGAAAAGAAAGTGGCGCTCTAGGAGAACTTAATTTAGAGATGATTATGACACTTCCTTTGAGGGAATACCTTCCGGCTTACGCTCTTTTGTTAGGTGGTCCAATTACGGCCGGTGTTGTATACATAGCAGGTAAGGCCTTTGAAAGAAACCTTGATCAGTTAAGTTCAGGCTCTTGGGCCGTCAAAGGAACATTAGAGGATCCTAAAACGGAATTTAAAGGCTGGTTTGAGAATATAAAAAAATAATCTGCTAAGTTTTTCTTACTCTTGAGGAAGGAATGTTGAGAATATTTCTGTACTTGCTGATTGTTCTTCTGGAGATAATCACTCCATTTTCGCCAAGAAGTCTTGAGAGAGTCTGATCGCTGAAAGGATTCTTTTTGTCTTCTTCTTTTATCATTTCAAGAATGAGACTTTTCAAACTTTCCTCAGTCACATCAGCACCTTCGTTATGCTTATTAATCCTTCTTTCCATGAGCTGACTTAAAGGTATGAGCTTTTCAGGAAATTGGATGTATTTATTTCTTACAATTCTAGAGACAGTTGAAGGGCTTATTCCTAATCTATTCGCTATCTCTTTGTTTGAGATAGCAGTTTTATCAGAAGCACTTCTTAGGAATTCTTTTTGAGCTTCGACGATATATTCACTAACCATTAAAAGGGTCTGTTGTCTTCTCTCAAGGCCGTTCAAAAATGACTTTGCTTCCTCATTTTTTACATTTTCCCCGTCAACTTTTGTCTTTATTTTTTCAAGAAGCTCTTTAGAAATTAAGTCATCATTCAAAATTATTATCCAGTTGGATCCATTTGGCCGAGCAACAATATCTGGTCTGATATAATTGGAATCTATATCACCAAAACTACTTGCGGGATGTAGTGTCAGTTTTGATAGATTATCTCTAAGTTCTTGAGGAAGTGAGTCAAGAGAAATTTTCTCCTCTAAAATATCTTTTAGATTTAGTCTTAAATTTTCTTTTTGTTGCGAGCTTAATTCCAAGTTATCGATTTGAATGTCCATCGATTCTTGAATATTTCTATACGCACAGCCTGGTGGATCAAAATTTTGAATAATTTTCAGGACTTTATCTATTTCTAGGTCAGTTATTTTAAAATCAAAGTCTTCGAAGACTATTCGTTTAATATCTTGGTAATCTAAATCAGGATCAAGCCTGCCATTATCCTCTACTGAATCAATCAAAAATTCTCCAATTAAGTTCTCAATGGAATCTAAAGGTGAAATTTCAAGCTGATTCAAAAGATTTTGTCTTAAATCAGATGTTTCATCATCTGATTGCTCCATTTGGTCCCTTATTTCAAACTTGAGGGCATTTTTGTATTTATCAACGAGGTACTGTTCTTTGAAGTATCTAACTGTCTTGTCACTATCTTCGTAATATTGATCAATCAAGTCATTTAACCTTTTGCTTATCTCAAAACCACTGAGGGAGAGTAGACCAATTTGTTTGCTGAGGGTTGCAGTGATATTTAAGCTTAACTTCTGCTTTTGTTTTAAACTTTGCTTCACTAATTTGTTTGAAAATCTTGTCCTAGATATACTTCTTTTACCAACGAGTCTTGCGCTATTTTTGAGGGTTCGCCATCAGCGATGATCTTTCCTTGATTCACCACAAGTACTTTCGAGCATATATTCATAGTATCTCTTACATTGTGATCACTGATTAAAACGCCTATATCCTTCCGATTCAGTTGATCTATAGTTTGTTTTAGGTCAGATACAGCTATAGGGTCAATTCCAGCAAAAGGTTCATCTAAGAGAATAAATTGAGGTTTTAGGGCTAAAGCTCTGGCTATTTCTGTTCTTCTTCTTTCACCACCAGATAATTTAATACCAAGAGTCTCCGAAAATTCTAGAAGTTTGAACTCTTCCAATAAAAGATTTAACTCCTCATTCAGTTCTGATTTAGAAATTTGTCTATTTTGTTGTAACGCCGAGAGAATATTTTCCTTTACTGTTAAACCTTTGAAAATTGAAGATTCTTGGGGAAGATAAGCAAGGCCCAAAGAAGTTCTCTCAGAAATAGATTTATGATTTATTTCTGAATCAGCCAATGTAATTTTTCCTTCATCACATTTAAGTAAGCCTGCAATGATATAAAAAAGTGTAGTTTTTCCAGCTCCATTAGGTCCCAAAATACCTACAGTCTGACCTTTGTTCATTTCAAAAGTTATTCCCTTTAGAACAATTTTGTCTTTGTAGCTTTTTGTAATTTCAGATACGGCGAGTCTCATGAGTTATTTCTTATTTTCGCATTTAAGGATTTGGTTATCTCATTATTGGCGTAGCTAAAGTGAATCAGGTCCGATTCAATTATCAGATCGTTATGATTTAAGTAAGCCGCACCTTCTAAAATCAATTCTTTTTTATCGACAATAACCTTCACCTTTTCTGCATATCCTAGACTTAATTTTTCTTTGATTTTTATAGACACATTTCCTTTATTAAATTGTGCATTAATTCCAGAACTATTCTGCATGACTCGCATTCCTAAAGAAATAATCTTTATATTGTCGATATTAGTCTCAACTTCTTTAACACTAGTCAGCAACATGTCTTCAATATCGAAAACTAATTCATCAGAAGCTATTCGTATTTGATTGTACCCTTTATCTGATAATAGTTTAGCTTCTCTGTTCAGTTCCAAGATATTCTTTGTTTTATCAAAGAGAGCCTCTGCTGATCTTAAATCTAAAGTAAGGCCTTGGCTCTTAATCTCTACTGCAGGTCCTTCCAAGATAAATTTATTGCCTTCAATATTTTTTGTACTTAAAGCCTTTATTGCAATTGATTTATCTGGATAGGATAGGTTGATGAAGGGATTATTAATCTCTATCAAAGTCTTAGACTGTGCGCTAACAAAATTGGCGATTACTATTAAAAGAGCCAGGAAAACAATCTCAGTTTTTGGCATCAAACCAGTCCGGCTTCTATGAGATCATGCATTCTAACGATGCCCACAGGCAAGTTTTTTTGATCGGTAACGGCAATCGAGTAGATTTTATTATTTTGCATTATTTCCAATGCTTCTATCGCCAAACAATCTTTGGAAATTGTTTTTGTATTTTTTGTCATGTATTTCGATATTTGCTTTCTTAATGGATCTTCTTCTTCATTCAAGGTTCTTCTAAGATCTCCATCAGTGAAGATACCCTTTAATTTTTCTTTATCTACTACCAAGGCAACTCCTAAACCTTTGGTGCTTATTTCAATTAAAGTTTCAGACAAAGTGGTATCCGATGAAACTAAGGGCAGTTCTTTGCCTTGCTTCATCAAATCTTGAACTTTAGTTATCAGTCTTTTGCCTAACTTGCCACCTGGGTGCGATTTAGCGAAATCTTCAGATTGAAAACCCTTCGCTTGAAGTAACGCGACAGCTATGGCATCGCCCAATGCAAGTGCAGCAGTGGTGCTAGTTGTTGGCGCCAGATCAAGAGGACAGGCCTCTTCAGATACTCCTGTATCTAGGTTGATCATTGAGTTAAGTGCAATGTGTGAGTTTCTTGATCCAGTGATTGAAAAATATTCACAACCTACAGATTTTAAATAAGGAATTAAATGGATAATCTCTTCGCTCTGTCCAGAATGAGAGAAGATTAATACCTTATCTTTTTTTGTTATTGCACCAATATCTCCGTGTAGCGCTTCTCCGGCATTGACAAAACTAGAAGGCGATCCTGTACTGGAAAGAGTGGCTGATATTTTTTTTGCAATGTGCCCTGATTTGCCAATCCCCAAAGTAAATATTTTACCTTTAGCTTTAAGCAAGCTGTCGCAAACCTCATTAAACTCTTTTGATAAATTTTTTGATAAGTTTTCTATACCCTTTGCTTCTATCATTAGGGTTTTTCGTGCAGACAACAGGTGGTTTATTTTTTTCATAGAGTCAATTTATCTAATACGCGAAGTAAAGTGAAATAAAGTAGGAACTAAGAAAGATAAAACTTAGGAACAGGCTGGCTTTTCTTTCTTTCTTAGAAACAGCAAAAATATAAGCGGCGAATATAAATGTTATGAAGAAAAGTATTAAGAGGAGAGGTGACCATTCAGAATATGACCATCCAGATGACATCTGATTATCTCTAAACAAACCGGGTATTGCTAGAACACACAAGCCATTAAATATATTTGAGCCAATGAGGGTACCTGAAACAGTTTCGTAACGGCCTTTGAGAGCTAAAGAAACTGACGCTGCTATTTCTGGCAAGCTAGTGCCTATTGCCAGAACTGTATAACCTATAAATAGTTGACCTAAACTAAACTTATTGAGTATTAAGTTGGCCCCATATGTTATCAACCAGGCAGCAAAAACTAGAAATCCTAAAGAGGTAAAGAGTTTAAGTGATACTTTATTAGTATCAGTTGCCACTTCATCTTGAATATCTTCAGATGTTCCATTTTTGTACCAAAACATCATTACCAAAACAAGAGATATCAAGAGTACTAATGAGGAAATAAAATTAAATGGGTCGATTGCTATAATTACCCAAACTAAAACACTTGAGCTTAAAAGGATTAATAAGTTTTTTTGGATGCTCTGATCTTGTTGGATTTTAAGCTTCCTAAGTGCAACTACTAAAAGCATAGCTCCAAATACCAGAGACAAGTTAGCAACATTAGAACCAATTACATTACCAATGACCATGGACCCCTTGCTTTCTAAAGAAACAAAGAAGGTAGTTAGCATCTCGGGAGCAGATGTTCCAAAAGCTATGACAGTTGACCCAATAAAAAAAGAAGAAAAGCCAAACTTTTTGGCTGTAAGGACTGAATACTTTTCTAATTTTTCTGCACTCACCCATATCAGAGTAATTCCTGCAGCTATAGCCAATGTAGCGATAATCATATTATTTTTGTTTTATAGAAGGCTATCACCAAATGCTATAATAGAGCCAAAAGTTATCAATTCATATAAATCTCTCATGAAAGTTACACAAAAAAAGATTACCTTCATAATTTCTACAATTTTATTTAGCTTCCAATTAGTTTCCGAGCAGTTATCTCCCCATGAGTATGCCGCTCAAACACATGACCAAATTATCGAGATTATCCAGACTAAAAATCAATTATTTCTTGAGAGGCCTGATCTTTTCGAAAAAGAAATCAGTGAAGCTTTCAGCCCGATTGTAGATTTCCAGAGAATAGCCAGGAATGTAATGGGTAAGTATGCAAAATCTGCCACAGATGAACAAATGAGGGACTTTTCAGATGCATTTGAAAATAGTTTATTGGAGACTTATTCCAGTACCTTAATAGAATTTAAAGATGAAAAGATTAACGTTCTGCCTCCATCTAAGCCTCAAGCTTCTCTTAATAAGGCCAGAGTGAGCATTGAAATTGTGACCTCAAGTAATACATATCCTGGAAGGTATAGCATGTATCTCGATAAAGAAGGCAAATGGAAGATTATAAATATCGAAATCAACGGTATGAACCTTGGAAAAATTTTTAGAAACCAGTTTTATTCGCTTATGGAAAAAAATTCTGAAGATATTGATTTAGTAATCCAAAAATGGGTAGCCTCAGTTTAAATGGATAAATTATTAATTAGAGGCGGAACAAAATTAAGAGGCGAAATATATGCCTCAGGTGCGAAAAACTCTGCTCTCCCTATACTGGCTGCTTCATTGCTTGCAGATTCACCTTTGAAAGTAGGAAATCTACCTCACTTGAATGACGTAACAACAATGCTAGAACTTCTTGGTTCGATGGGTGTTGATGTAATGTTGAGTGATGAAATGGAAGTTCAGGTGGATACCTCAAGTATCAATAATCTTAATGCGCGTTATGAACTGGTAAAAACTATGAGGGCTTCAATCTTGGTTTTAGGACCTTTGTTAGCTAAGTTTCAAAAAGCAACAGTTGCTCTTCCGGGTGGATGCGCTATCGGAAGTAGGCCGGTTAATCTTCATATAGATGCCATGAGAGCTATGGGAGCTCAGATAGACATAGAAGATGGCAATATCAAAGCAAGTGTAAAAGGCAGATTAAAGGGTGCAAAAATTATTTTTGAACCTGTCAGTGTGACGGGAACTGAAAACGTATTGATGGCTGCCAGCTTAGCAGAAGGAGAAACTATCATTGAAAATGCAGCTAGAGAACCCGAGGTCCTAGATCTTGCAAATTGTCTAAAAGGTATGGGTGCTAAAATTGAGGGTGCTGGTACTGATCAAATCAAAATAACTGGAGTCGATAATTTAGAAGGAGCTGCTTTTAGTGTTATGCCTGATAGGGTTGAAGTTGGAACTTATCTTACTGCGGTGGCTATGACTGGCGGGCAAGTAAAGATTAAGTCGGCCAAACCTGAATACCTTTCATCAGTTATTTCTAAACTAGAGCTGACGGGTTCAGTAATTCATACAGGTGAAGATTGGGTGGAAATCATTATGGACGAGGATAAGCCTGAAGCTATAAGTTTGACTACTGGCCCTTATCCTTCTTTTCCAACCGATATGCAGGCACAGTTCGTATCTTTGAATGCCATAGCAAAAGGAAATTCTACTGTTACAGAAACAGTATTTGAAAATAGGTTCATGCATGTTCAAGAAATAGCAAGAATGGGAGGCAACATATCTCTTAAAGGTAATACTGCAGTAATTGAAGGAATAGACCGCTTAAATGGGGCTCCAGTAATGGCAACAGACCTTAGAGCGTCTGCAAGTCTAGTATTAGCAGGATTGGTTGCTGACGGTGCTACCACAATCGATAGGATCTACCATATTGATAGAGGCTACGAGAGGATTGAAGAAAAATTAAAAATGCTTGGTGCAGATATTGAAAGAATTTCATGATTGAAAGTATGAATGCCACCAATCCCTTAATATTTGCTCTTCCTAAAGGAAGGGTGTTTGAAGATTTTAGTCCACTTCTTCAAGAGACAGATTTCGCCTTAAGAGACGATCCTAAGAAGTCACGAAAAATGCTTCTAGATACTCAAAGTGAATATGTAAAGGTGCTTATAGTTAGAGGGTGGGACATCCCAACTTATATTACCTCAGGAGCAGCCCATCTGGGAGTTGTGGGGAAGGATATACTCATGGAAAAGGATGAGGATGAGTTTATCGAGTTGTTGGATCTTGGGTTAGGGAAGTGCAGATTATCTTTAGCTGGACAAAATTCTATTCTTGCTGGTTCTAGCAGGCTTAAAGTGGCAACTAAATACCCCAAAAGTGCGATAAACCATATGGATTCTTTAGGGATTCAGGCGGAGATAATATATCTCAATGGCTCTCAAGAGATCGCACCTGTTTTGGGCTTATCCGATGCCATTATTGATCTTGTTGATTCTGGAAAGACATTGAAAGAAAACGGTCTTCAAGAGATTGAGGTTATAGCCAATATCTCGACGAGATTGATAGCTAATAAGGCTTCAATTAAAACTCGATCTAACCTTATGAATGAGATAATAGATTCTCTTAAAAATGCTGGAAATTAGAGAACTAGAAAAAAATCAAGAGAACTTTGAAAGCAAGTTTTCCTCTTTTTTAATTTCAAGAAATAAGATATCCAATGAAATAAGTGTGATCGTAAATAAAATAATCAATGAAGTAAGAGAAGATGGAGATCAAGCTTTAAGGAAAATCACAAAAAGGTTGGATGATTTTGATTGCCCAACATTTCAAGTTACTGAAACTGAAATCAATACAGCCTTAAAAAGTTTTGACAAAGACTTGTTACATTCTTTTGAGTTTGCATTTGAACAATTATTGGAATATCAAACATCTTGTTTTAATTCTTTGGACCTAAAGAATTCTAATGAACAAATTACTAGAAAGTTTAGAGTTCTCGATTCCGTCGGTATGTATGTTCCAGGAGGTAAGGCTTCTTATCCCTCAACAGTTTTAATGGGCGCAGCTCCTGCTATTGCTTGTGGTGTCGAAGAGATATCCTTGAGCTCACCAACTCAGCATGGTGTTCTTAATCCTGCAACTCTTGCAGCAGCAAAAGTAACTGGCATTAAAAAGATATACAAGTTAGGGGGCGCGCAGGCAATAGCCGCCTTAGCCTTAGGAACCAAGCAGGTCGATAAAGTAGATAAAATAATTGGCCCAGGTAATGTTTATGTTGCTGAAGCGAAGAAACAACTTTTTGGTGAGGTGGGTATAGATTCTATAGCTGGACCTTCAGAGATTGTTATTTTATGTAATGAAACCTCTGATCCAGAGACTGTAGCATGGGATCTTATGGCACAAGCTGAGCATGATTCTGATGCATCTTCCATCTTAATTTCAACTTCAGAAGAGCTTATTAGCGAAGTTAAATCATTGATAGCTAAGAATATAGATACTTTATCCAGATCCAAGATAATTACAGAATCCCTGGTTTCTAATGGTTTGATAGTGAAAATCGATAAACTTTCAGAAGCTGAAAACCTTATAAACCAGTTAATTCCTGAGCATTTACACATAGCCTTTGAGCAGAGATTTGAAGAGGAGGAGAATTTAAAGGCAGGTTTAATTCTCAAGGGAAAAGATTCTGCAGTGTCCTTATCAGACTATGTTTTAGGTCCCAGCCATATCTTGCCTACAAGCTCCTCAGCTAGATTTAGCTCTCCACTATCAGTTGAAGATTTTTTGGTCAGTTTCAGTTATGTCTCATTAGACCGAAACAATAACCCAGATATTTTTGATAAATACATAAAACACACATCAAATATTGCAAGAGCGGAAGGGTTGACTGCACATGCAATAGCAGCTGAAAAAAGAAAGTAAATTATTCAGCTTTTCCTGCTTCAAATAAAAGGTTTTTTGTTTCAAGGCCTCTTTGTAGTTCCAATCTTATCTCTTCCCCTGGCTTAGACCTTGCAAAAGTTTTATATAAATTTTCATAAGTAGCTTCTTCGAAATTTATAGACTTTATTACATCTTGTTTTTGTAATCCGCCAATATCAGCTGGACCACCCTCGATTACTTCAGATATAACAATTTCACCTTTTCTTGCTAGGCTTAGCCTGTCGATGCTAAAACCTAACCATCCTCTTCTGACTTCACCATATTGAATTAAGTCGCTGACAATCTCTAAAGCAATCGTTGAAGGTATAGCTAACCCAATACCTTCCGAACCACCACTTGAAGATCTTATAAGAGTATTAATTCCAATTAATCTACCTCTTGTGTCTACTAAAGCACCACCTGAATTTCCTCTGTTTATCGAAGCATCGGTTTGTAGATAATCAGAATAAGGATTTTCAAATTCTCTTCCGGTTGCGCTAATAATACCCATGCTGACTGATTGGCCTAGGCCATAAGGATTGCCTATTGCAAGAACAACATCGCCTATTTTAAGCTGATCAGAGTCTTCAATTTCAATCGACGGGAAAGTCTCTTCTTTTTGTTGTTGTATCTTTAAAACAGCAAGATCAGTACCCTTATCAATACCAACTAACTTTGTTTGGAACCGTTGCCCGTTCAATAGTTCCACGGTTACTCTCAAAGTAGAGTCTCCTACAACATGCTGATTAGTAAGAATATAACCATCTGAACTGAGAATCACACCTGACCCCAGGCTTGTCCTTATCGAGTTACTTTTTTTGTTGAAAAGGGAATTAAAGCGCATTGAACTGCTACTTTGATTTTGTACTAATTGTTCGCTATAAATGTTAACAACAGCAGGAGAAGCTCTCTCAACCGCCAAGCTATAAGAATTTAAGTATGAATTAGAAATAGTTGAGCTATCCTCTTCTTCTTGAAAAATTGAATTAAAGAAAATTAAACCAATGAGCGAGCCAAGGATAGCGCTCGCAAAAATTTTTAGTATTAATTTGTAATTATTCACTGAAATTTTATTTATTTTTTATCAAAGGACTTTCTATTTAGATACTTAGACAGTGTAAAATAGTAAAGTTCTAGTTGAATATGAAGTTCCTAGGCATTAAAATGCGCCCGCCTGCGTATTTAGTCAATAATAATATCTTAATGAGAACAGAAAGCTATAAGAGAACTGATATCCAAGAATCATGGGTTTTGCTCGATGCCAGAGGTAAGACCCTTGGTCGTTTTGCTACAGAAGTTGCAAATATCCTCTCTGGAAAGAATAAACCTGAATACACCCCTAATGCTGATTTAGGAGATTACGTTATCGTAGTTAATGCTAATGAGATAAACGTTACTGGTAAAAAGTTAGATCAAAAGATGTATTACAGGCATTCAGGTTATCCTGGTGGAATAAAGTCTAAGCCCTTAAGGGATGTAATGGAAAATACTGCGAGCGAAGCAATAAAAAGTGCAGTGAAAGGTATGTTGCCTAAGAATAAACTAGGCAGAAAGATGTTTTCGAAACTTAAGGTTTATGATGATGATCAGCATCCTCATGCCGCACAAAAACCCGTCACTTTAGAAAAATAGGAAAGTAAATTGGAGCAAATAGTAACAGTAGGAAGAAGAAAGACCTCAACAGCTAGAGTTTTTCTTCAAAAAGGGTCTGGAGACATCACTGTAAACAAGAAGAAGCTTGAAGAGTATTTTGGAAGAGAAGTTGCACAGATGGTCGTTAAGCAACCATTGGTATCAACTGAACTTACTCAAGGCGTTGATATTAAAGCAACTGTAACTGGTGGTGGAAGTTTTGGTCAGGCTGGAGCTATTAGGCTTGGCATTGCTAGGGCACTGGTCGAATATGATGAAACTCTAAAACCAGTTCTAAAGAAAGAAGGTTTTTTAACAAGAGATTCTAGAAAAGTTGAAAGGAAAAAAGTTGGTCTAAGAAAGGCTAGGAAAAGACCCCAATACTCGAAAAGATAATATGCAACCAAAATCTCCTCCTAATCCAGGAAGAAGAAAATTTCTTATAGGTGCAACCTCTGCAGTTGGTGCTGTCGGAATAGCTGGAGCTGCGGTCCCATTTATTAGTGCTTTTAATCCTAGTGCTGCTGCTGAAGCAGCTGGGGCTCCTGCAGTTGCTGACATCAGTAAGTTGGCTCCAGGTGAGATGATAATTGTTGAATGGAGAGGAACGCCAATTTATGTTGTGAAGCACTCAGAAGAATCTATCAATGAGATTGACAAAAATCTTGAGAGGTTAGCTGATCCTAATTCAGATACTGAAGTTCAGCCGTCCTATGCAAAGAATAAATACAGGTCTAGAAAACCTGGAATATCAGTTTTATCAGCAGTTTGTACTCACTTAGGATGTGCCCCAAAGTACTATCCACAATTAGGAGTAGTTGACTTCGATTCTGAATGGCAAGGAGGTTTTTTCTGTCCTTGTCATGGATCTAAGTTTGACCTTGCTGGAAGAGTTTATGCAGGAGTACCTGCACCGGATAATTTGACTGTGCCGCCACACTATTTTAAATCTGATGATATTTTGATCATTGGAGAAGATGGAGATCTAGCGTAATGGTTACACGAATTATGAATTGGTTTGATGATAGGCTGCCCTTAACGGCGACAATTGAACGTCATCTCACAAAATATCCCGCGCCAATCAATATGAACATCTGGTATCTTGCAGGTGTTTTACTAGTCGTTGTTCTAGTTATTCAGCTTGCTTCCGGAATATGGCTTTTGATGAATTATGAAGCTACTGCAGAGGGTGCTTTCGCTTCTATTCAGTATATTATGCGAGATGTTGAGTACGGATATATTATCCGTTACATGCATACAACAGGTGCATCTGCTTTTTTTGCTCTGATTTACCTTCATATGTTTAGAGGAATGATGTACGGTTCTTATCAGAAACCCAGAGAACTATTGTGGGTTCTAGGATGGCTTACTTACGTTCTTCTTTGCGCACTAGGATTTACAGGATATGTATTACCTTGGGGACAAATGTCCTTCTGGGCTGCGCAAGTAATACTTTCCTTAGTTGGTTCCATACCTGTTTTTGGAGAAGAGCTACTAACCTGGATAAGAGGTGATTATCTTATTTCAGGAATAACTCTTAATCGATTATTTGCATTCCATGTAGTTCTATTACCTTTAGCCCTCATCGCAGTAGTCTTTGTTCACATACTTGCACTGCACGAAGTCGGTTCAAATAATCCTGACGGCGTTGATGTGAAAAAATTTAAGGATGAGGATGGAGTGCCATTAGACACAAAACCTTTTTTTCCTTATGACGTAATGCACGATTTGTATGCAATTGGAGTATTTCTAATTTTCTTTGTCACTATCAT
>CEVN01099146.1_pt1 | contig 21618 bp, 22 predicted proteins | sample 427041 | NCBI WGS metagenome assembly CEVN01 (sample SAMEA2623463, study PRJEB7988) | marine metagenome | biome: marine biome (ENVO:00000447); feature: surface water layer (ENVO:00002042); material: "saline water (ENVO:00002010), including plankton (ENVO:xxxxxxxx)" | depth 5 m
AAAATAGATACTGTTTTTTATGAAGATTATTTAGAGGATACTGTTTGGGAAATTTATTACAGTGGCGACGATGATGAAAAAATAGAAATTTATGAAGGAGATTTTTTTACTGTCCCTTTACGTGTTAATTTAGTTATAAATAAAAACGAGGATTAGAGTATGAGAATAATTTCACCGTCTCTTCTTTCAGCTGATTTTTCTAGATTAGAAGAGCAAATTAAACTTGTAGAAGATTTAGGTATTGATAGGTTGCATATAGATGTTATGGACGGGCATTTCGTTCCAAATTTTACATTTGGCCCTTTTATATTAAAAGCTATTAGGAAATTGACTAATAGTCATCTAGAAACTCATCTAATGATGTCAAATCCTTCTGATTACATTAATCATTTTGTTGATGCCGGTGCTGATACTCTAATAATTCATACAGAGGCCTCTAAAAATATTAAGTCCGACCTGAAAAATATAAAAAGTTTAGGTGTTAAATGTGGTTTAGCAATAAAGCCTAAAACCGACGAATCTATACTTTTAGAATACATGGATTTATTAGATTATATTTTAGTTATGTCTGTTGAGCCTGGATTTGGCGGTCAATCATTTATAGAAGATACTCTGTCAAAAATGAAAAATATTGTAGGAATGGTTGATGGCAGAGATATTTTGATTGGAGTTGATGGTGGGGTAAATATAAAAACAATTGATAGAGTTTATGAAACAGGTATTGACGTTACAATAGTTGGAAGTGGTTTATATAAATCTGAAAATATCTCAAAAACATATAATCAGCTAATAAATGAGCATTCTTAGTTTTAAACAAGAGCTTTTAAGAAAGGGGATTCATGCGTGTAATTCAATCATTGCATTTTCACTCTTTTTTTTAGATCAGAATGATGTACTCTTAATTGTTGTTATTGGCACAATATTAATTGTTGTATTTGATTTTTTGAGAATTTATACAAAACAAGTACAGAGAATTTATAATTTTCTTTTTAAAGAAGTAACTAGAGACTTTGAGTATTGTAGGCTGACTGGTGCAAGCTATGTAATGATTGGAGCTTTAATAGTTCTATCTATTTTCGAAAGTAGAATATGCATTCCAGCCTTACTTATTATGAGCTTTTCAGATTCAGCTGCAGCCATAATTGGTAAGAAGTATGGCAAAACAAAAATTTTTGATAAAACACTTGAAGGAAGTCTTGCTTTTTTATTAACATCTTTTGTCATTGTTATATTTTTCATTCCTGATATAGATTTCACTTTTTCAATCATTGCAATTATAGCTACAACTATAGTTGAACTTGTGCCAAAATCTAATTTAGATGACAATCTTCTGATTCCAATAGTGTCAGCTTTTATTATATCTTTAGGAGGATAATGGACTTTATATTTATTCAAGGCCTATGGCTACTTCCTATTGCTTCAATACCATTTATAATTAACATTTTCAATAATAGGAAATTTAAAGTTTTAAAATTCAGCACAGTTAGATTTATTGAATCTCTCAAATCAGATTCAATAAAAAAAATTAATTTACTCAATTTGATTCTTTTGCTATTGAGAATGCTTATGATTTTATTCTTGATTCTTGCTATTTCGCGACCGATTATAAATTCTAACAAAAGTAATGCCTTAGATAATGACTCATCAACCAAAATAGTCATTTTGGTTGATGATTCGTATTCCAATTTGAATGAACATATATATAGAGATCAGTTTAAAAAAATACATGATATAGTTGAAAAAATAATAGGTCAGTATAAAAGCGCTGCTAGTATAGATGTTGCTACAATTAATAATGGCCTTTTGTTTTCAGGTAAACTTGAAAATTTTTACGTTGACAAATTAACATTAAGACCAACTTATAAGAATGGAAATATGTGGGATTTGATGAGCTCATATTTCAACCAAATTAATTCAAATAATTATGCTAACGGAGATATGTATGTTATTACAGATATGGATGAAAGTTCACTCTCTGGAATTGAAAAAGAATTTTGGTGGAATATTGGATTTATCAATATTAATTCAGAAAATAAGACTCCAGCCATTAGTGACATCTTTACAAGTCAAAAAATAATTTTTCCTGATGATCATTTTGATGTTATAATGACCATTGTTAATGATAGCGATACTTACTTTAATGAAAACAGTAATTTATTAACTGCATATTTGCATTTTGGAGAAAACAACTCAATACCTCAAAAATTTGATATCGCTCCAAATTCTACTAGAAATATAATCTTTAAAGGAGTTAGTATTTCTGATTCTAATGTGTTAAGTGGAAGTTTAAGTGTTAATGATGAAGACCTGGGAGATAAAAAAATCACTAAAGCAAATATTTTGACTAAAATAAATATAGGTGTGTCATATTTTCTCAATGAAGATACTAAAAATTTTATTTCTAAGGCATCAGAATCTATTAGGGAAAGTAGAGTTATTATATCAGAAACAGATTTAAGCTCTAATCTAGATATATACGATGTTTTAATTATTGACGACATTAATCATTTGCAAAAATATAATATAGTTCAATATCTAAGTAGAGGGGGGCATATTGTTGTATTTCAAAGTGAATCAAGTTATGTAGATGATTTTGCCATAATTGATGGGGTGGATACCGATATTAAATTTGAATCGGATAGGTACAAAGTAAAAAAAGATGATGTTTTAGATTTTAATTTTACTAAACAGGTTTTTAAGTATAATAGTGATAATATTCTTTTTGAAATAAGTAATTATAAATCGCTGCCTTTGAATTCTAATACAATTATTAAAGCAAATAATAGATCTATTTGGAATAGGTATTATATAGACACCGGCTTAGTAGACTTTTTGGGACTTAATCTTTCAATTAAAAATAATGATTTTGCTATTTCTCCTTCATTTATTCCATTTTTTTACAACTTAATAATTTCAAATATAAAAAAAGAAGAGATGTTGATTATTGAAAAGTCTTTAACAGATGATTTAAATGTTGCTAAAGAAAGTTTCCCAATGACGCTATTTAAAGATTCCATCGAAGTTGACAATTTTGATTTTTATGATAAAGATATCAATTTATCTAGGATAGATTCTCCGGGCTACTACGAGCTTTTTAGTAAAAAAGATAGAGGAAGGAAAATAAAAAGCTATATTGCAAACATTGATCCTCATGAAATTAAGTACAAAGAACTTAATTTTAGAAGTATTCTTCCTTTACTTAATGAAAATGTGTTCAAATATGATTATCAAGTTAAAGATTTAAATAAATTTGAAGCCATTATATCAGATAGACTTAAGGGTGTAGAGTTATGGCATTTATGCGTTCTTATATCTGTGATATTATTTATTTTAGAGTCATTTATTGTCGCCTTTTATCATCGAAGGCTTTAATTATGAAATGTGTTCTAATAGCATCAAGAAAGTTGTTTGAATCAGTAAATCTAGGAGATGTAGAAAAGGACCTTTGCGAGCTTGAGTCATTGGCCCACACCTTATCTTTTTCAGTTCTAGATAAAACTATCTTGAATTTAAAAAAAATAAATCCATCTACATTTTATGGAAAAGGGCAGATAACATTAATTAGCGATCAACTTTCAGCAATGAAATGTAAGTATTTAATTTTTAATGATGATATAAGCCCTTCTCAGTATAAGAATATTCAAAAACTTCTAAGAAAAAAGATTAAAATATTTGATAGAACAGGTTTAATACTTGAGATTTTTAAAAGAAATGCTAAGACTAGAGAGGCAAAATTACAAGTTGAACTTGCTTCTTTACAATATATGCTTCCTAGGCTAACAGGTCAATGGACTCATCTTGAGAGGCAGATGGGTGGCGTAGGAACAAGAGGTGGGCCAGGTGAAAAGCAGATTGAAATAGATAGAAGATTGATTGGCGTAAGAATATCAAAATTAAAAAAAGATTTATCAAATATTAAAAAAAATAGAAAGACCCAATCTTCTAATAGAAAAAATGCATTCAGAGTATCTTTAGTTGGGTATACAAATGCAGGAAAGTCCTCACTGTTAAACAGTTTAACTTTACCAAACACAACCTATGTAAAGGATAAATTGTTTGCAACTCTTGACACAACAACCAAAAGTATTCAAATAGTTAAAAATAAAAAAGTCTTAATTACTGATACTGTAGGTTTTATTAAAAATTTACCTCATAATCTTGTTGCATCTTTTAGGTCTACTTTTGAAGAGGTAAATAGTTCTGATTTGATATTAACGATAGTTGATTCAAGTCAACCTAGGAATGTTATTGATGATCATATATCAACAATTAAAAGCACTTTAAATCAAATGAATATTAAGGTTGAAAATAATATACTTATCATGAATAAATTGGATTTAATTAAGCAGGATAATTCAATCAGTTACTTAAGAAAAAAGCATACAGACGCAATTTTTATTTCAGCTAAAAATCATATTATGATAGAAAAAGTTAAAAAAGCTATTTATGATAAGGTGTGCGCAGGTGAAAAGATTCATATTGTTAAAATTCCTTTCGAAAAAAGCTTTTTGGTTCACGAAGTATATTCTAAGTATAACGTAGTAGAAAATATATCAAAAGATGGTTTTGTAGAGCTTTCAGTTTCGACAACAACTGAAGAATTTGAAAAAATTAAGAAAATGGCAAGGAAATAATTTAGAGCTTTGGTATTCGATGAGTATTTTCAGAACTCCTTTTCTTTAGAAAAGAGCGGGAACCCCTCTTATAACGCAAACTTCCTTGATCATTAAATGAAAGGCCTGTTTTTGCAATAGGAAGTAGGTGCCCTATTATATTAGTTGAAAGGTCTGAAAATAAAACACCGAATACTTCAAAAAGCTCTACCTTAAATTACAAATTTATTATTATTTTTTAAAAAAAATTATGAACAAATTAATAACAACATCAATAGACTGCAAAGAAAGTGCAATGCGTATTGCAAATGAAATACTCTCAAATAGACTTTCTCCATGCGTTCAAATAATCAATAATATTAACTCTCTTTACACATGGAATGATAGGATTGAAGAAAGCGTAGAATTCTTGATTTTAATTAAATGTACAAATGAAAATCAAAAGGATATTACCTCAATAATATTAAAAAGTCATACATATGATGTGCCTGAAATTATTTCGTCTGATTTTAATATTTTAAATCCGGATTATGAAGATTGGTTTTTCAAAAACTCAAACTAAAATAGGATTTGAATATTCTTAAATGAAAAGATTGCTATTAATGAGACATGGGAAGGCTTGCTCTAAATCATATGGAGTATCTGATCATGATAGAGCTCTAACAACTAATGGTGCTTTAATCACAAAGATCATGTCAGATAAAATTATAAAATACGACACATCTTTTGATTTAATGCTATCAAGTAGTGCGTCAAGAGCTTTATCAACGTGTAAAATAATTGCATCTACCCTAGGCTATGATGAAAAAAATATTAAAGTAGTCCCCAGTATATACAACTGCACTTCAAGCCATTTAGAGCGCATTATACGCAAAATTGACATATCTGTTGATTCGGTAGCTATCTTTGGTCACAATCCTACTTTTCATTATATGTGTGATTATTTGTCTAATCAGACTACGAAAAGATTTTCTGAATCTTCAATGATCTGTGTGGATTTTAATTCAAAAAATTGGCAAAAATGTTTCGAATCAAAAATCACTATTAAATTTTTAAATTACCCAGACAATGACTAAAAAGGTTGATATAGACAAGTCCTGGTATGAAGTATTGAATGGTGAATTTGATAAGCCATACTTTTTTAAAATTCGTGAATTTGTAAGAATGGAGTACAAGAATAAAGTAATCTTTCCTGAGCCAAAAGATATTTTCAACGCATTTAACTCAACCTCATTTAATCAAGTAAAAGTTGTTATTGTTGGGCAAGACCCATACCATGGTGATGGTCAAGCTCATGGACTATCCTTTAGTGTAAATAAAGGAGTTGACATTCCACCATCTCTTAAAAACATCTTTAAAGAGATTGAAGATGATTTAGGCTTAGTGCCTAAAAATTCAGGTAACCTACAGCATTGGGCTGACCAAGGTGTCCTTCTCATTAATACAGTGCTTACAGTTGAAAAAGGAAAGCCTCATTCTCATAAAGGAATAGGGTGGGAAGAATTTACCAATACAGCTATAAAAAAACTTAGTGAGAAAAGGCATGGATTAGTTTTTTTATTATGGGGTAATTCTGCACAAGAAAAAGAGAAGTTGATAGATTTAGATAGGCATTTAGTATTGAAAAGCGTTCACCCATCTCCATTGTCTGCATATAACGGTTTTTTTGGATGTAAGCATTTTTCCCAAACTAATAACTACTTAGATTCGATAAATAAAAGTCCAATAGAATGGGGTGTGGGTGATATAAAGTAGTACTTTAAATAAAATATATAAATATGAACAAAAGAGAGTTAATAAATAATATTTTTTATCCTAGAAAGTCTCATTATAAGAGTAGTGGATTATATGATTATGTTAATGTTGACGATGGCGTTAAAATTGGTCTTTGCTTCTATCTTAAAGATTCTAGTTATGACAATATTATTTTTTTTCACGGAAATGCAGAACTTGCTGAAGAGTATAGAGATATTTCTAATATATATGAAAATTTTAAGATAAATCTAATAGTTGCAGATTTTAGGGGCTATGGTATGTCAGATGGTGTGCCTACAAAAGATAATTTGTTAAGTGATGCGCCTAAAATTTTTGACTATATATCAAAGGATTTAAATTCTAAGAATTACAACGAAAAAAAAGTTGTAATGGGAAGATCTTTAGGTAGCGCATCTGCACTAGAGATAGCTTCAAAAGACTATGACAATATTGATGGTTGTATTATAGAAAGTGGGTTTGCTACTGAGATCCCCCTATTTAAACTTTTTGGATTAAATCCTGATGACTTAAACTTTAAAGTATCTGATGGCTTCAATAATGTTTCCAAAGCTAAGAACTTTGAAAAACCTTTATTTGTAATTCATGCTAAAAATGATCATATTGTTCCATTTTCAGAGGGTGAGTTGATCTACAGTTCCTCATTATCAAAAAATAAGGATATTTTAGTTGTTGAACAGGCTAATCATAACAATATTATTAACTGTATAGGGTTAGAATATTTTCAAGCAATAAGGAGCTTTATAGATACGATATGATTAAAGATATAGAAAGTTTAAGTATTGGTGTTGAAGAAGAATATCAGTTAATAGATCCTAATTCTGGTGAACTTACTTCGTATGTGACAGAGCTTTTAAAAGATGCTTCCCTTGTTTCAGATAATGACGTGAAGCCTGAGCTTCTCCAGTCCCAAATAGAGATAGGAAGTAGGGTATGTGATTCAATTGACGATCTTGAGAAAGATTTGAGCAGGCTTAGGTTGCTGATAAAGAAATATGCAAATAAACAAAATTTAGATTTTTTAGCAGCAGGAACACATCCATTTTCTCACTGGAAAAATCAGGTCGTCACAGACAAGACGAGATATAAAGGCTTTATGGACTCCACTCAATATGTGGGAAAGAGAATGTTGATTTTTGGTATGCATGTTCACATTGGTATAAAAGATGAAGATTTGCGGATTGACGTTATGAATCAAATGAGATATTTTATACCTCATATAATGGCTCTTTCATCCTCATCTCCATTCTGGCAAGGAGCTGATACTGGTTTTAAGTCGTTTAGGAGTATTATTTTTGAAGATTTGCCAAGAACAGGAGTTCCTGAGCTTTTTAGGACATATCAAGAGTATCTTCGGTATTTAAAGACTCTTATAGAAAGTAATAGTATTGATGAACCAAGTAAGATTTGGTGGGATATACGCCCTCACTCTAATTACCCTACTCTTGAGTTTAGAATGTGTGATTGTTGTACAAGCCTTAGAGATGCAGTTTCAATCGCAGCTCTTATACAAGCGCTTGTAGCCAAGGTTATTACATTAAGACACTCAAACCAGCAGTGGAGACCTTACAGGGGATCCCTAATACATGAAAATAAATGGAGAGCAGCTCAAAAAGGAGTTAAGTCTAAACTTATTGATCTTGGTTCAGAAAATGAAATAAAATTTGATGACCTATTATCAGAGATGCTTGAATTTATTGATGATGTTGTTGACGACTTAGGCACTAAAAAATATGTTGAAAATATTCAACTCATTTCTAAGGAAGGTACTAGTGCTGATAAGCAACTCAAAATTTACGAAGAGACAAAAAACATAAAAGATGTTGTCGACTTTTTGACAAAAGAAACAACTAGATATTGTATTTAATCCATAACTATACATTTTCTGTCTTTATTTTTTATATAGCAATTATATGTGTTAAATTCAACTAATGGAAATCTTTATAATTATACTTCTTATTCTAGTCTTACTGGTATCACTTGCTCTTTTTTTTAAAAAAAACACATACGACTCGTCTAGTAACCGTATAGATATTATCAAGGAATATCTTGTGAAATTTGAAGCCTCGTTAGAAAAAAGTGAGAAGACAATAAATGATCAGCTACAAAGAAATAGAGAAGAATCCAGCAAAGTCTCGCACCAAAATAGGGAAGAGCTAAGCAAAAGTCTTGACAGATTTGAAGAAAAGTTTGCCAAAAATATTAAAGATATGAGAGAAGTAATTGCAACTCAATTAAAAGATATCCGAGAAGATAATTCTAGGCAACTTGATAAAATGCGAGAAACCGTTGATGATAAGCTTCAAAAAACATTAGATAAGAGGCTTGGAGATTCTTTTAAGCTTGTTAGTGATAGGCTAGAGATGGTACATAAAGGCTTAGGGGAAATGCAAAGTATAGCTAGTGGTGTAGGTGATTTAAAAAAAGTCCTCTCTAATGTTAAAACGAGAGGTGTGCTTGGCGAGTATCAATTGGAGAATATTTTAGAGCAAATTCTTACACCTGAGCAGTATGCAAAAAATGTTGCAACCAAAGAAGGAAGTCAAGGACATGTAGAGTTTGCTGTTAAACTTCCAGGAAAGGATTCAGATAAGGTGGTATGGCTGCCAATTGATTCAAAATTCCCTATTGAGCCTTATAATGCTTTAAATGATGAATATGAAGCTGGAGATAAGGACAGTATTGAGAGAGCTAGAAAGTCATTGATTAAATCAATAGATTCGTTTGCAAAAGATATTTCTGATAAATATATCGATCCTCCCAACACAACTGATTTTGCAGTGATGTTTCTTCCAGTAGAGGGTTTGTATGCTGAAGCTATTAGAGATGTTGGGCTTTTTAATACATTGAGAAGTAAATATAATATTACTATTACAGGACCAACAACCCTATCTGCTTTATTAAACAGTTTGCAGATGGGCTTTAGAACGCTTGCTGTCCAAGAAAGGAGCAGCGAAGTATGGAAAATTCTTGAGGCTGTAAAAACAGAATTTGATAAATTTGGTATCCAGTTAGAAAAAGTTGATAAACAGCTTCATACTGCATCGAAATCTTTAAATGAGCTGAGGGTCACTAGAACAAAAGCAATGACGCGAAAAATGCAAGATGTTGCAACTCTAGATTCTACTGAAGCAGAGAGAATATTGGAAATACCTCAAGATGTAAATCAAAAACTTCCTGATGGAGACGAGTAAAGAGTATGCCTGTTAGAGAAATAGTAAAAATATGGGATGAAAATGGAATCATAAAAGATAATATTGACTTTCTTCACAAGAAAACTAGACCGGTTAAATTTCCTCTTTCAAATGAATGTATGGGAATAATTAAAGACTTAGAAGATTCGTATGAGCAGATACCTTGTGCAGGAATCGCTGCCAATCAGCTAGGTTATAATTATTCTATTTTTATCGGGATGAAAGTTTGTGACGATGAAGATGAAGGTAAGCAAGTTGAAAGAATGGAGAGTGAAGCTGGGAAATATTCTAAAATGAAAAATGAATTTTCTAGTAATAGGGAAATTTATATTAATCCAAAAATATACAAAACAAAATCTGACTCTACTCAAGAAGACACTGAGGGGTGCTTAAGTGTTCCTAATCTTACAGTTGAAATGTTAAGATACGATAAAATAAAGGTACGCTACAGGACCGTTGATGGGGGAGTTATTAAAAAGCCACTAAAAGGCTTTATCTCTAAATTGTTTCAGCACGAGCTTGATCATTTAAATGGGGTGGTTATGTTGAATTTGGTTAGTCAAATAGCTGAATATTCGCCCCTTCATACAAATCCAATTAAAAATAAACATCTAAAAAGTTATCTAGACGATTATTATTCGTATATAGGAGTAAAATAAATTGGCTTTTTTGAAAAATCTTAGTAAAAATAATTCTATTTCTCTGTACAAGTTTTCAGGGGACAATTTCCGTACCAAAACCAATAATTCTTTAATAGATAACGAAAAATATGTTAAAGTTTCATTTATAGATTTTGAAACAACTGGTTTGGATTTTGAAAAAGATGAGGTAATCGAGATTGGGCTAAGAACCATTGCGGTAAATAAACATGATTATCAAGATTTTTATTCTGTAAAGAATTATGAATCCTATAACGATACTAATAACCTGATAGATGAAGAAGTGACAATGTTAACTGGCATTACAAAAGATATGATTCTGGGAAAGAAAATAGACTGGGTAGAAGTAGAAAGTATTTTAAAAATTTCAGATGTAGTTGTTGCTCATAATGCTACATTTGATAGATGGTTCTTAGAAAAGCATGTTGATTTTAAGAATATCTGGGCATGCTCGAAAGCTGATATTAATTGGAAAGACAGAGGGTTTTTAAATACAAAGCTAGAGCTTTTATCTATATGGCATGGTTTTTATTATGACTCCCATAGAGCAATGAACGATGTAAATGCAACGATTCATCTTTTGTTACATCCCTCATATGAAAACTATTCTCCGCTTGAAGAGCTCGTTCAAAATTCTAAAAAAGAACATCATCTTATTATTAATAAATTTCCTTATAATCAGGATACTATAGGTAAGCTTAAAAGGAGACGTGGCTATCGTTATAATCCTTCGGATAAAAGCTGGAGAACTTTAGTAAGAGACAAAGACCTTCTTGAAAATGAAGTTGAATGGTTAAAGGAAAATATCTATAATGGCTATTTCCAGGGTGAAATACAACAGATTCCACTAACAGATAAATATAAAATAAAGTAACATTGTCTTCTTTTATTCAGAAGCATATATATATCCTCATGTCCCTATCAATGGTTTCTTGGGGTGTTGCATGGGCCAATGCCCAACTATTAGGTAAATATTTTGATTTTTACGACTTAGTTTTTCTACGCTTTTTGTTTGGATCATTAGCATTGCTACTTATTTTATTTTTACTAGGTGAAAAAATATCTTTTAAAATAGAGTATACAAGGTATTTATTACCCACCAGCGTCCTATTTTTTCTCTATAATGTATCATTTTTTTTAGGAACATATCATGGAGAGGCTGGAAAAGGTGCCGTTTTTGCAACTACTACAAATCCGATTATCACACTAATTCTTATGTCAATTATTACCAGGAAAACAAATAGGTACGAAGTAACTGGCATTGCACTAGGTATAATTGGGGGAGCTCTTATAATGGATATATATAACTCTGGAATAAGCGATATGTTCAGTAGGAGAAACATATTTTTTCCAATATGTTCAATCTTGTGGGCATCAATAACTATTTTTATAAGCTATTCACAAAAGAAAGTCCCACCATTTCAGTTTATTTTTCTGTGCTATGTTTTTACTGCTATATTATCATTCCCATTTACGAGTATAACATATAATGAATTGAGCAATCTTGATTTTTATTTCTATCCTAATTTCTTTATGGTTGCTATTGCATCAATGGCAGTTGGGACCTCCATTTATATGTATGCATCAAATATCATTGGGCCAGTTAAGTCTAGCGTATTTATATTTTCAGTACCGTTTATAGCACTAATTTCAGCAAAAATATTGCTGTATGAGAAGATAGAGCTTACAACAGTTTTGGGTGGCTTTATGTGCATATTAGCAATTATTATCGTCAACCTTAAAAGGGATTTAAATTAATTAGTTAAAGTAAAGGTTTACATGAAAAGCTTATATAACATCTCGAGGATTTTAATTGCCTGAATTACCAGAAGTAGAAACTGTAACCAGTTCAATTAAGAAGCATTTAATTGATAAGTCATTTTCATTAATCGCGGTGAACTGGCCCAAAGTTCTTTATAATTTTACCGTAGAGGATTTTAATGATAATATTTTAGGCTATCCAGTAAAGAGTGTAAAACGTAGAGCTAAGTACATCATAATAGATTTTGGGCATCGATTATTAGCGGTCCATTTGCGGATGACAGGCAAGTTGTATGTTGTTAATGAAATTGATAAATCGAAAAAGCATATATCACTTTATATACGTTTTGAGAACAAGTATTTGGTTTTTGAGGATGTTCGAAAATTTGGAAGATTTTATATGTTTAAAAACATGGACTATTTAAACGAAAAATTAGGCGTAGAGCCCTTACACAGTCAATTTTCTGATAAATGGCTTCTTTGCAGTATCAAAAAAAGAAAAAGGCAAATAAAGTCACTTCTTCTAGATCAGTCATTTATATGTGGGATAGGTAATATATATGCGGATGAAGCTCTCTGGTATTCAAAAATACACCCTCTTTCAATATCCAACAAAATTCCTGTTAAAAAAATATTAAAATTACGTGAAGGGATAGTAGAAGTTTTGAGTGAATCTATAAAAAGAGGTGGGACCACAATTCGTGATTATACATATGACTTCTCTTACGTTGGCAATTACGCTTTAAAACTTAATGTTTTTGGCAGGGAAGGTACAAATTGTCCAAGATGTCGCTCTATTATTATTAAAACAAAAGTTGCTCAAAGGGGGACTCACTATTGTCCGAAATGTCAAAAAAAATAATATTTGATACCCAAAAGACAAAAAATTTTATTTATTTAAAAAATGGGTTATCAAAAACTCCGTTTGTTTTTCTTCATGGCTTTACAGGTACTCATAATTCATGGAATAAGGTTATTGAAAGATTAGAGGGCCCAACCATAACAATAGACCTTCCAGGGCACGGAAAGAGTACTTTTAAAGATTTAGATACCAAATACAGCATAGATGACTGGTGTGTTGAGTTTAACGAATTGCTAGACTACATTAATCTTGATATAGTAAATCTATGCGGATATTCAATGGGTGGTAGGCTTGCTATTGCCTTTTCAAATGCCTTTCCAAGAAGATTGAATAAATTATATTTAGAAAGTGCAAGCTATGGTGAAAAAAATAATCTCAAAAGAGAACAGCGATATAAAGATGATATGGATATGTCTAAAAAGATTACAGAAAACTATAGTGAATTTATTCTAAAATGGTCGAAGAATTCTTTATTTGCAAAACAAGAAGATAGAAACATAAAAGCCTATTTAAGTCAAAAAGAGGATCGTTTATCGCATAATCCGACACAATTAAGTAAATCTCTTTTATCTTTCAGTACAGGGAGAATGCAATTTTATTTGGAAGATATTCATAAAATTTCAAGTAATGTAACAATTCTTAATGGAGCTGAAGATAAAAAGTATGTTAAGATGGGTGTGGAAATGTCTGCTTTAAATAAGAATATTAAACATTGCATTGTTCCTAACTGTGGCCATAATATTCACATCGAGAATTTAGATTATTTTATCGATGTATTAACTTCTAAGGAAAAAAATGATAATTACAGATAATATTTCAAAACAGTTTGGCCCAGACTTTCTTTTTGAGGGTATCAATATAACCTTTGGCGGTACTGAAAAATATGGACTCATAGGAGCTAATGGCTCTGGGAAATCGACATTTATGAAAATACTTTCTGGTGAAATGGACTCATCAACCGGTACAGTTAAAATTGATTCTAAGAAAAGAATCTCAACTCTAAAGCAAAGTCATTATGAGTATGAAGACATGAAAGTTGTTGATTGTGTTATTATGGGGCACAAAAAACTATGGGATATAAAAATTGAGAGAGAAAGAATCTATGACTTGCCTGAAATGTCAGAAGATGAAAGTTTGAAAGTGTCCGATCTTGAAGTGGAGTTTGCTGACATGGATGGGTACATGGCAGAGGCTGATGCTGGAAAGCTGCTACTAGGACTAGGAATTCCATTAGAATCTCACGAAAGAAAAATGAGCTCACTTGAGCCTGGTCTAAAGCTTCGTGTTCTATTAGCTCAGGCCCTGTTTGGAAATCCTGATATTCTTTTGTTGGATGAGCCTACTAATAATCTAGATTTGGATACAATATCCTGGCTTGAAAACGTTTTAAGAAGAAGTAATAGCATGATGATTATAATATCTCATGATAGACAGTTTTTAAACAATATTTGCACAAGCATTGCAGATTTAGATTACGGTGAAATTAGACTTTATCCAGGAAACTACAACGATTTTATGCTTGCCTCGACCCAAGCGAGACAGAGACTTTTGGATGATAATAAGAAAAAAGCGGAAAAAATTGAGGAGCTAAAAGCATTTGTAAGAAGGTTCTCAGCAAATGCTTCAAAAGCAAAACAAGCAACATCAAGAGCAAATCAGATAAATAAAATTGAACTTAATGATATAGCTAAATCCAGTAGAGTCTATCCTTTTATCAGATTTCAACAGGATAAGAAAATTTATAGTAATGTATTAGATGCTAAAGGTATAACGAAAAAATATGATGATTTAAGTGTTCTTGATAAAGTTGACATATCTATAGACGTAGGGGATAGAGTTGCTATTTTAGGCCCCAATGGAATTGGTAAAAGTACTTTGTTGAATTGCTTAGTTCATGATGACTTTCGGGATTCAGGGGAAGTTAAGTGGGCCATTAATTCAGATATCGCATATTTCGCCCAAGATTCAGATGAAACAATCGACTCTGACCTAACATTGATAGAATGGATGGGGCAGTGGCTCAAAAACTCAGATGATGATCAAAAAGTAAGGTCAGTTTTAGGTAGATTATTATTTTCTAAAGATGATATTCTCAAAACTATTGATGTTTTATCTGGAGGTGAAAAACGAAGAATGTTATTTGGGAAAATGATTCTTCAAGAGCCTAATGTTATCATTATGGATGAACCTACGAATCATTTGGATATGGAATCTATAGAATCCCTAAATACAGCCCTTAGTCTATATGATGGGACAATAATTTTTTCTAGTCACGACAGAGAATTTATTTCCTCCCTAGCTACTAGGGTAATAGAACTGAGGCCAGGAAAAATACAAGAACATAACAACGTTGAAAGTGCTTTAAAAGAAACTGCTGAAGTAAGATAAGGTGGGTTGACACTATTTACTTTTTACATAAGGCATTTCTATAGGATTCTTTATCTTATTGTAAGTACTTATGCCAGTAATAGTTATGCCGTCAAGCTTATCAAAATTCAAATTGCCACTTTTTGCAATACTACTATTAATTTTGATTATTTCAACCTCACCTACTATTAGTCGACATTTATTGACAATGAATATCTCTTCGATAAAATTTAATCCAATTTTTATTTGACTTTCTTTAGCAAAAGGTACTGGAAAATTATCTATATAATCTTTTTCAATATTAAAAAGTTTATATTCAGACTCATCTGAAGCAGTTTTTTTTGAAGTAAGATGTGATTTATTTATCATTTTAGATGAAATACTGCAAATTCCATATTTTTTTAAATATTTAATATTTCGATAAGTATCAGTAATACGGCTCTCTTGAGGCCTAATAATGAAGCCAATTAGAGGTGGATTTGAACCCAGGTGAATTACAGACGAAAATACAGCAATATTATCAACTTTTTTTTCAGAAATTGTAGAAACTAAATTTGCAGATTTTGCTCCAATTATTGAATTTATCAGATTTATTTTATACGACTTATTAAGCTTGTTTATATCTTTTTTATTTATAATCATGATATAATATAAGATTTATTTGCACGTTTTGCACGTTTATATTAAATTAAGCATGAAGTTTTAATTTAATATGAGGCAAAAAAATGATAAAAAAAATAATCATAAATCGTGCAATCTTATTTTTAATAACAATATTTACATACAATTGTAGTACGCTCTATTACGGTACAGGGAGCCCTACCCATTTTAATCCAGAGCTTCAATCTGATAAACTTGGAGATGAAATATCTTTATTTGAAGATGGAATGAGGACATCTGATGAGAATGGTGAGTATGAATGGTGGTACTTTGATTCTAAACTTGATGACGGAAGTGTTATTGTTGCATATTTTTGGAAGCTTAAAGCTGTTAAGGATATATTTTACATAGGAGTGAATTATAACAAGCCAGATGGCACCGAATACAAGAAAATAAAATTTTTCAATAAAAGAGATACTTTTTTATCTAAGGAAATGTGTGATGTAGCATTTGGTGAAAATACATTCTCCGGCGACTTAACCCAATATTCGATCAAAATTAATCCAGATGATTTTGATGGATTTGGTTTTAATATAAATTTAGAGTCTACAATACCTCCATATCGCCCTCAAGATGGCATTATTAATGCTGGTGAAGACTACTTCGCTTGGTTCGCCGCTGTACCTAATGGAAATGTATCTGGTGACCTAACTTATGATGGAAAGACAATTGACATCAAAGGGGAAGGCTATCATGATCATAATTGGGGCAATATCCCTCTTCAAAGACTTTTCGATAGCTGGGTATGGTTTAGAGGCACTGTTGGGGATTATACTATAATAGGATATGAGTTAAATACTACTGATAAAAGAGGAGGTTATTCAATTCCAGGTATATTCATTGCAGATAAAAATGGATTAGTATATGAAAATTATGGTCAAAATGGAATTTTTACTGCCAACGAAAATCTAATAACAGATTTATACAAAAAAAATGATGAAGCTCTATTCTCTAAACTAAAAATTTTGACCAAAGATAATTTTTACTTAGAAATAACTGGAGATGAAGTAATCGAGAATTTGGCTTTGTTTGAAGTCTCAAAAGGTAAAGTTATGCCATTTTTATTTAATTTTTCTAAAATTGACCCATACTACACACGATATAAGAGTGACGTAGCATTAACACTGCCTTCTGGCGAAACTCTTCAGGGCAGTGGTGTTTTAGAGATAATGGACTTAAAATAATAAAAGTAGATGCTTTTTTGCGCAGATGATTTAAGCGTTGAGTACGTGCCTCAATTTTTCAATGAAAAAAAATCAGATTTTTTCTTAAGTACTTTTACCTCTAGTATTGATTGGCGAGGTGATAAAATAAAAATTTATGGAAAAACTCATCCCTTGCCTAGACTAACTGCTTTTTTTGGCGACTTAGATATTTCTTACTCCTACTCAGGAATAACGATGAATCCATTGCCCTGGACAAAAGAATTGCTTGAGATTAAATCAAAGATTGAATATTACACTGGTAATTATTTTAACTCTGTTCTATTAAACAGGTACAGAGATGGTTGTGATTATCATGGTTTTCACTCAGACAATGAAACTTCTTTGGGAAACACTATTAATATAGCCTCAGTAAGTTTGGGATCAGTTAGAGATTTCAAGTTCAAAACTCGTGACAATTTACATAAACGTTCTTTTACCGTTCCATTGGCTCATGGGAGTTTGCTACTAATGAATCATCCAACACAAATTAGCTGGCTACACTCTTTACCGAAGAGACTTAAAGTAAAAAACGAGAGGATAAACTTGACATTTAGGTACATTAATAAATGAATCAACTTTATCAAAATTATTTAAATAATATATATAAAAATGTCATATAAAAATATTCACAAAATTGTAATTTTAGACTGTGGATTCTAGTCGAAATAAGAAATTGAAAATAGCTGTTGTTGGCTCTGGTGTTTCTGGCCTTGTCACCGCCTGGTTACTTAGTAAACACCATCATGTTAGTATCTTTGAAAAAAATGACTATGTTGGTGGCCACGTACACACACATACTTTTGAATCTTCTATTGGCTCTCAAAATGTTGACTCAGGCTTTATTGTGTTTAATGATAGAACTTATCCTAATTTTGAAAAAATTATTAATAGCCTAGGTGTTGAATTTCAAGATACAACAATGGGTTTTAGTCTTAAAACAGACGATGATTTTGAGTACTCAGGTAATTCTGTGAGCTCTTTGTTTGCTAAAAAAAGACACCTATTTAGCCCTAAGTTCTATAGTTTTCTATTAAACATTATTAAGTTCAATAAATCTTCAATGAGCATCATGTCTTCTCTTAATGAAGATGTAACGCTAGAGGAATACTTAAAATCTATAAATGTAAGTCAGCTCTCTATTGATAATTATATCATACCAATGGGGGCATCAATATGGTCTACAGATCCACATAAGATGCTAGAAATGCCCGCAGTATTTTTTCTTAAATTTCTATCAAATCATGGTCTACTAAATATATCAGATAGACCTCAGTGGAGAGTTGTTTGCAACGGTTCAAAATCCTATGTTGAAAAACTTATTGCCTCTATGAAATGTACTCTTCACTTAGATACCCCAGTAAAATCCATTTCTAGAAATGAAGATGGCGTAAACTTAGAATTTAGTGATAAGAGACTAGATTTTGATAAAGTGATACTCGCTACTCATAGTAATCAATCACTTCAATTGTTAAATGACCCAACAGATGAAGAGGTGAACGTGTTGAGTAATATAAAATACCAGAAAAATACGGCCACTATCCATACAGATATTAGTATTCTACCCAAGCGAAAGTCTGCCTGGTCAAGCTGGAATTACTTTAAATCAAAAAAACAAAAATCTGTTTTGCTCACTTATAATATGAATATTTTACAGAATCTTAAATCAAAAGAAGTATTTAACGTAACGATAAATGACCCCGGAATTATTAATAGTAATAAAATCTTAAAAACTATCAATTACGAACACCCATTGTTTACAGTTGATTCTGTGAGCGCTAAGAAAAAAATACCATCAATGAATGGTTCAAATCACACATACTACTGTGGTGCGTACTGTGGTAATGGATTTCATGAGGATGGAGTCAATAGCGCTTTGGAGGTTTGCAAAAAGTTTAACATAGGGTTGGATAGTGAGTAATTTGATTTTTAAGGGTACAGTGAGGCATAGAAGGTACACGCCATTTAATCAAGCGTTTACATACAACACGTTCATGACTTACTTTGATATTTCAAAAGTAGAAAGTTTACTACCTGACTCATTCCTTTTCAAAGTCAATAAACCTGCCCTTGTAAGCTATTATAGATCCGATTATCATGGTGATACTAAATTGACCTTGGATGAATCTGTTCGTAAAACTGTAAAGGAGCAGACAGGAAGGAACCTCGAGGGACCTATTCGCCTACTTACTCATATGAGATATTTTGGTTATTGCTTTAACCCAGTTAGCTTTTATTATTGTTTTGATAAAAGCGATAAAAAATTAGAAATGATTATGGCTGAAGTTACAAATACACCTTGGAATGAAAGACATTGTTACTTTATTACTGCAAAAAAGAATAAATCTTTTAGACAGGGCCTAAAAAAACAATTCCACGTCTCGCCATTTTGGGATATGGATCATGATTATGACTGGTATTTTTCTGATGTGTCAGATACTATAAGCGTTAATATGATAAACTACAAAGACGAAAAAAAAGTATTTGACGCTACTCTTTCGCTTTCTGTTAGCAAAAAACTAACTAACCTGAACCTTTTTCTTTCTGTCTTACGGTTTCCATTTAGTACTTTAATGGTCTATTTAAGGATACATTATCAAGCTTTTAAGCTGTGGGTTAAAGGAGCCACGTTCTACGATCACCCTAAATATGAGGAGAATAAAAAATAACAATGTCTGATAATCTAAATGTTAAAAATATAGCATCTGATCTAAGTATTTCTAAAAAATCTTTTTTAGATAACTTTTTTAAGAAACAGTTTATAAAAAATATGAATAATCTTGAAAAGGGTAATGTGACCATTTCAATCGATGGTAAAGAATATTTCATTGGAGATAAAAAAAGCAGCCTTTCTTGTAATTTTAATGTAATTCATAATAGTTTTTTTACACTAATAGGCTCTGGTGGTCTTAATGGAGCAGCTGAGGCCTATGCATTGGGTTTGTGGGAATGTGATGATATCGTAGCTTTAATTAGAATTTTAATCCGAAATCAAAACGTTATGAACAAATTTGATAGTGGTATAGCATCACTAGCAAAACCTATTAATAAATCTATCCATAGAAGAAGAAAAAATACACTATCTGGAAGCAAGAAAAATATTCTAGCTCACTACGATTTAAGCAATGAATTCTATCAGCTTTGGCTAGATGATACGATGACCTACTCTTGCGGAATTTTTGAAAACAAAAACTCAACAATGAAAGAGGCTTCAATAAAAAAACTTGATTCATTAATAAATAAATTGAATGTCAAGCCTGGTGACACTATACTGGAAATAGGTACAGGATGGGGCAGTTTTGCCTGCCATGCTGCAAAAGAATATGGGTGTAAGGTCATAACAACTACAATATCTGACTCACAATATGATTATGCTAAAGAGAAGATATCTTTAGAAAATCTTGATGATCAAGTAACTCTTCTAAAAGAAGATTATCGAAACTTAACAGGTAGTTATGATAAAATAGTTTCCATTGAAATGATCGAGGCAGTTGGTCATGAAAATATACCAACTTATTTTAAGAAAGTTTCAAACCTTCTTAAAGATGGTGGTAAGTTTGCATTGCAGGGAATAACCTACAATGATCAAAAATTTGACACATACAAGTATTCGGTAGATTTTATTAATAAGTATATTTTTCCTGGGGCTTGCTTGATATCTCTTTCTCAAGTTTTAGATACGCTAAAGAAAGATACGAATCTAATACTTAACGATTTATTTGATATTACATCGCACTATGCAAAAACTTTAAATATTTGGAGGCAGGACTTCTTAAGTAAAAGAGATGAAATCTCTAAACTTGGTTTTGATGATAATTTTATTCGACTTTGGGAATTTTATTTAGTTTACTGTGAAGCCGGATTCATAGAACAAAACATTGGAGACTATCAGTTTTTATTTACAAAAAAGGAAGGACTGTTACCATGAATTTAGATTTTTTCATTAAGCAAGTTGAGAAAGGGAATATTCCCGATTTTTTAGTTAAGGCTGGCATAAGAAATCTATGCTCAGAAAGACTAAAATGGGCTAAAAAAGAGGGTGCTGATGGCATAAAGAAACATAATTTAGAATGGGTTGAGAAACTTAAAAATAGCCCCATTGCGCTTGTTCCTGAAAAGGCAAATGAACAGCACTACGAAGTTCCCCCTGAATTTTTTGTCAAATCATTAGGTGAAAATTTAAAATACAGTTGCGGTTATTGGGAAAGTGGAGCCCAAAACCTTGATGAATCTGAGATTCATATGCTTGACATGTACCTCAAAAGAGCAGAGTTTAAAGATGGAATGGATATACTTGAACTAGGTTGCGGTTGGGGCTCTTTAACTTTTCATATGGCAAAGCAATACCCAAAATCTAAGATAACTGCTGTAAGCAACTCAAATGATCAGAGAAAATATATTCAAAATAAATGCGCTGAATTAAGCATTGATAATATAGATGTTATTACCAGCGATATGAATGATTTTACAATTGATAAACAGTTTGATAGAGTGGTTTCTATTGAGATGTTCGAACATATGAGAAAT